>Ga0210040_10000666_pt1 | contig 56051 bp, 52 predicted proteins | sample CryGeyCG12114_NA_FD_185462 | JGI IMG/M metagenome (GOLD analysis project Ga0210040, IMG submission 185462) | Groundwater microbial communities from aquifer - Crystal Geyser CG19_WC_8/21/14_NA (SPAdes) (version 2) | ecosystem: Environmental > Aquatic > Deep subsurface > Groundwater | place: USA...
CCTCGACAACGTACTCGAAGCGATTGATTTTCTGGGCACGGCGGGTGGTATCGGCCACAAGAACCTGGTCTTTTCCACCGTTGGCGACCGGCGGGTGTTCGAGCGCTTGCCACTCGAAACGGTCAAGCCGGCGCTGGCCCTGTCTCTGCACACCAGCCGCGCCGACCTGCGCGAGCAACTGTTGCCCAAGGCGCCGCGCATCGCCCCGGATGAATTGGTCGAACTGGGCGAGCGCTATGCCCGCGCCACCGGCTACCCGATCCAGTATCAGTGGACCTTGATCGAAGGCGTCAACGACAGCGCCGACGAGATCGACGGCATCGTCCGTCTGCTGACCGGCAAGTACGCGCTGATGAACCTGATCCCCTACAACACGGTCGCCGCCCTGCCTTACCAGCGCCCGCTCTGGGAACAGGCGGCTCAGATGGCGCGCCAACTACACCGGCGCGGCATCCTGACCAAGCTGCGCAACTCCGCCGGCCAGGACATCGACGGCGGCTGCGGCCAGTTGCGGGCGCGGGCCATCATGGCTAGTCCCGCTTCTTCGACGCCATCAACGCCTTGAGATCGGCGAAGGCGTTAAACGTTGAGGGCGATGTGGCGTTTCCCGCATCGATTCGTCCGGCGCCGTCCTTCAGCTTGGAATGCTCGTTCTCGTGGCAATAGGTGCAGAGCAGTTCCCAATTGCTGCCGTCCGGAGGGTTATCGTTGTGGTTGTTGTTCTTGTGATGGACCTCCAACAATTGCAGATTACTGTGGGTGAAGGTCCGGGCGCAGCGGCCGCACACCCATGGAAATAACTTCAGCGCCTGTTCCCGATAGCCCTCCGCCCGTTTCTCGGCGTTGCGTCGAGCGGCCAGAACCGCTTGATCCAATCGTTCGTTTTCCTTTGCCATGGTGACCTCGTTCGATAAATCCAATTCATCGGGCTGTCGGGCTACATCCTGGTAGGTTGGACTTCTGTCCGACAAACCGCTCCGATCTTCGGCTGGTGCAAATCCGGCAACAACACCGCCAGCACACCGATCAGCGGCAGGAATGAACACAGCTTGTAGACCGTGACAATGCCCCAGTGGTCGGCGGCCTGGCCGAGCACGGCGGCGCCGATGCCGGCCAGACCGAAGGCCAGCCCGAAGAATAGCCCGGAGATGGCGCCCACCTTGCCGGGCAGCAATTCCTGGCCGTAAACCACCATGGCCGGGAAGGCCGAGGCCAGCATGAAGCCGATTATCATGGTCAGCACCGCCGAGACGCCCAGGCCGACATAGGGCAGGGCCAGGGTGAACGGCGCGACGCCGAGGATGGACATCCAGATCACCTGCTTGCGGCCGATACGGTCGCCGATGGGGCCACCCAGCAGGGTGCCTGCGGCGACCGCGAACAGGAAATAGAACAGGTGGTATTGCGCTGCCAGGGCATCGATCCGGTAGTGCTCCATCAGGTAAAAGATCAGGTAGCTGGTGATGCTGGTCAGATAGAAGAACTTGGAGAACATCAGCGCCAGCAGCACGGCCAGTGTCTGCGTGACGCGGCTTCTAGGCAGCCCGTGGCCGGTTCCGGCGGCCGCCGGCCTCGGTTTGCGGTGCTGGCGTCGGTACCAGACGCCGACGCCGGTCAACACGATCATGGCCAGCAGGGCGACCAGGCCGAACAGGGCGATGCTGCGCTGGCCGTTGGGTAACACGATCCAGGCCGCCAATAGGGGTCCAAAGGCCGCGCCGGTGTTGCCGCCGACCTGGAAGATGGACTGCGCCAGGCCATGCCGGCCGCCCGAGGCCATGCGCGCCACCCGCGAGGCCTCCGGATGGAACACCGCCGAACCGCTGCCGACCAGGGCGGCGGCCGCGAGCAGCATGGGGAAGGTCGAGGCCACGGATAGCGCCAGCAGACCGGTCAGCGTGCAACCCATGCCCAAGGCCAGCGAGAAGGGTTTGGGGTGACGGTCGGTATAGGCGCCGACCGCCGGTTGCAGCAGCGAGGCGGTGAACTGGAAGGCCAGGGTCAGCATACCGATCTGGCTGAAGCTGAGACCGAAGCCGGTCTTGAACAGCGGATAGCTGGCGAGCATCAACGACTGCATGATGTCGTTGAGAAAATGCGAGAAGCTGATCGCCGCCAATACCTTGAAGGCGGTAGGGTTGGCGGCGGGGTTATTTTCCATGATGAGTATAGTGTTGCACTATATGGGCTGTCGGTCGGGTTGAAATCCGAGCAACCCAATGCCGAGCTGAGTTCACAGAGTCAATTGATGTCCGCCATTATCCACCATCCGCTCAAGGCCCTGCGCTCGCGCGACTTCCGGCTCTACTTTGCCGGTCAGCTCGTTTCGGTGGCCGGCACCTGGATGCAGCAGATCGCCATGGGCTGGCTGGCCTACCGGCTGACCGACTCGGCCCTGGTGCTGGGACTGCTCGGTTTTGCCAGCCAGGCGCCCATCCTGCTGTTCGGCGCCCTGGGCGGGGTCTGGTCGGACCGCTGGGACCGCCGCCGCCTGATGATGCTGACCCAGACCCTGGCCATGTGCCAAGCCATGATTTTGGCCATCCTGACCTGGCAGGGCTGGATCACCCCGAGCCTGCTCCTGACCATGGCCTTCGTCATGGGCTGCATCAACGCCCTGGACATGCCGGCCCGGCAGTCGCTGGTAGTGCATCTGGTGTCGGACCGAACACATCTGCAAAACGCCATCGCCCTCAATTCGCTGCTCATGAACGCCACCCGGTTCATCGCGCCGGCCTTGGCCGGTTTCATCATCGCGCTGCTGGGCGAGGCGATTTGCTTCATCCTCAACGCCACCTCCTACCTGGCGGTGCTGCTGGCGCTGTGGGCGATCCGGGCACGGCCCGGCGGCGACCGCTCCAAGCCGGCGCTGCACGCGCTACGCGAAGGGCTGAGCTATACCTTCAGCCATCGCGACATTCGCCTGTTCCTGATGCTGGTGGCCGCAGTCAGCTTCCTGGTCGCGCCTTATGTGGTCATGATGCCGGTGTACGTCAAGACCATCTTCCACGGCGACGCCAGCACCTTCGGCCTGCTGGTCAGCAGCGCCGGTGCCGGTTCACTCAGCGGCAGCCTGTTCCTGGCCACGCGCGGCTCCATCACAGGTCTGGCCCAGCGCGTTTCATTAGCGGCCGTCTCGGCCGGCGCGGCGTTGGCCCTGTTTGCCCTGAATACCCAACATGCGCTGGCCTACCCAATCCTGATGGCGCTGGGCTTTTCCGTGGTGCTGGTCGCCGCCGGCAGCAACACCCTGTTGCAGAGTTGGGTGCGGGACGACATGCGGGGCCGGGTCATGGCCACCTTCTCGATGGCCTTCCTCGGCGTTGCGCCGCTCGGCAGCCTGGTGGTCGGCAGCCTGGCGCACGGCATCGGCATCCGCCCGACATTATTCCTGTGCGGCGTGCTGACGCTGCTGGCCGGGCTGCTGCACTTCCAACGGCTACGGAGTACTATACGGCAGGCTAAATTCGTACCATCAAACAACAACAACGAGGAGACCTGAAGATGAAGCCCGCACTTCCCTTGATCGCCGGTCTGTTGCTCGGCTTGGCGGCGCAGGCCGTGCAGGCCTATACCTTCGGCATACTTCCACAGAGAAGCGCCGTGCTCACCGCGCAATACTGGAACCCGATCCTCGACTACGCCGGCAAGAAGAGCGGCGTGATGCTGGAACTCGGGACGAGAAAAGACGCCTTGGAATATTCCGGCGCGGAAGCACGGGGCGATTTCGATTTTGTCTATAGCAATCATATCCTCGCCCCGAATCATGCCGCCGCAGGTTACCGGGTCATTGCGCGACCGGCGGGAAAACCCATCCACGGCCAGATCGTGACGCCGGAAGATTCCCCCTTGCGCTCGCTGCGCGAATTGGCGGGCAGGGAAGTCGGCTTTCCAAACAAGAACGCTTTTGTCGGCTATATGGCGCCGATGACCGCGCTGATTCTGACCGGGATCACGGTCAAACCGGCATTCGGCGGCAATCAGGAAGGCATCATGGCGCAGATGCGCGCCGGCCAGATTCAGGCGGCGAGCGTCAATTCCAGGGTGATGCAGGAATACGCCGCGCGCGAAGGCTTCAAATACCGTGCGCTGTGGACCTCCGAACCTTATCTCAATCTGCCCATCGCCGCCCATCCGCGCGTGCCAGCGGCCGCGGCGCAGGCGGTGCGCGATGCGCTAATCGGCATGGCGCAAGACCCCGAGGGACTAAAAATACTCAAGGCCAGCGCCGCCGTCATCAAGCAGAAGCCGCCTTATGGTTTCGTTCCGGCGCAGGACGCCGAGTACCGCAATCAGCGCGAGGTCTATCGCCTGATCTGGAAGCAGGAGGGACGCTGAGCGTGAAACCCGGTCTGTGGGCGCGGCTGCCCCTGGTTGGCCGGGTGATGCTTTCCGCGAGTCTGGCGCTGGCCGTAGCGGGGAGCTTGCTGCTCCTGGTTTCCACCACCAAGGAGGCCGATTTTTCCCATCATGAGATCGAGGAGCATCTCGTCATCGAGCAGGATTCGTTGTTGGCGGCCATCGCCGAATCGGCGGTGATCGGCGATTACGCCAGCATCGAACAGGTTATCCGGCGACGGGTTAAACGCGATGACATCCGGCGCATCGCCTGGACCAACGCCAGAGGCAAGCAGCTTGCGGCCAGCGACAAGGATGCGGCGCCCAGTGCGCCCGGCTGGTTTGCGCGCTTTACCAGCGTCCCATCGCCACAGCAAAGCCGCTCACTGGTCATCGGCAGCCGGGATTACGGCCTGGTCACCATCGAGATGACCGCCACGTCCGCGATCAACCGGCTGTGGAATGCTTTCCTCGCCCACCTGGCTATCCTGTCGCTGGCGCTAGTGCTCGATTTCATCGGCATCTGGCTGATCCTGCGCTCTGGCCTGCGGCCCTTGCGGGCGCTCAACCAGGCGGCTGAGTCGATGGCGCGGGGCGACTGGTCGGTCCATGTTGAGGCGGCCGGCAGTCGGGAGCTGCGCAATACCATTGACGTTTTCAACCGCATGGCCCAGTCCATTGAGGCAGCACGCAAGGCGCTGATGGTAGAAAAGGAGCGCCTACAGGTCACCCTTTCATCGATCGGCGACGCGGTCATGGCCACCGACTGCGAAGGCCGGGTCGAGTTCATAAACCCGGCGGCGGAAACGCTGACCGGTTGGACCGCCGCCGAGGCGGAAGGACGTTCGGTGCGGGACGTATTCTCCATCATCCACGAGACCACGCGCGAGAAGGTCAAATGTCCGGTCGGCCGGGCTATACGCGAAGGTGTGGTGGTAGGGCTGGCCAACCATACCCTGCTCATCGCCCGCGATGGCACGGAGCGGCCCATCGCCGATTCCGCCGCGCCCATTCGCCATGATGACGGCCGCATCGTGGGCGCGGTGCTGGTGTTCCGCGACCAGACCCAGGAGCGGCGCACGCTCGACCGGCTGCGGCTGGCCGCCAGGGTGTTCGAGTACGCCCCCAGCGGCGTCGCCATCACCGACCCGTGGCAACGCATCGTCGAGATCAACCCCGCCTTTACCCGGCTCACCGGCTATAGCCGCGAAGAAATCCTGGGCCAGACCCCGCGCCTGCTATCCTCCGGGCGCCAGGAGGCCGGTTTCTACGCCGCCATGTGGGCGGCGATTCGGGCCACCGGACAGTGGCGCGGCGAAATCTGGAACCGGCACAAGAATGGCGAGTTCTATCCAGTGGAATTGGCCATCGTCGCGATGAAGGATGAGGTTGGGCAGGTGAGCCATTACATTGGCATCTTCCGCGACATATCGCAGATCAAGGAACAACAGCAGCGCCTGGAACGCATCGCCCACTACGACGCCCTGACCCAGTTGCCCAATCGGGTGTTGCTGGCCGACCGGATGCATATGGCCCTGGCCCAGGCCCAGCGGGTTAACGGCGTGCTGGCCGTCTGTTATATGGACCTGGACGGCTTCAAACAGGTCAACGACGAACTCGGCCACGAGGCCGGCGACAACCTGCTGATGGCGCTATCGAACCGGGTGACCCTGGCGCTGCGGGCCGGCGACACGGTCGCCCGGCTGGGCGGCGACGAATTCGTATTGCTGCTGGGCCTGGCCAACATCGACGAGTGCCGTAAGACCCTGGATCGGCTGCTCAAGGCGATTGCCGAACCCTATCCGTTACATAACCAGGCGGTGCGCATCACGGCCAGCATCGGCGTATCGCTGTTCCCGCAGGACGAGGCCGATCCGGATACCTTGTTGCGCCACGCCGACCAGGCCATGTATACGGCCAAGGAAAGCGGCCGCAATCGCTACCATTTGTTTGACCCCGAGCGCGACCGCCGAACTCGCGCCCATCACGAGGCCGTGACCCGGATTGAGCAAGGACTGCGCGCCGGCGAATTCGTCCTCTACTACCAACCCAAGGTGGACCTGCGCCAGGGCAAGGCGATCGGCGCCGAGGCGCTGATACGCTGGAACCACCCGCTGCGCGGTCTGCTGCCGCCGGCCGAGTTCCTGCCCTTTGTCGAAGGCCACGAATTCTCGATCCAGTTGGGTGACTGGGTGATCGAGCAGGCCTTGGCCCAGATGGCGGCCTGGCGCGCCGCCGGCATCGAGCTACCGGTCAGCGTCAACGTCTCCGCCCGCCAGATGCAGCGGACCGATATGGCCGAACAGTTGGCAGCGGCGTTGGCCAGACATCCCGAGGTTCCGCCGCAAGACCTCGAACTGGAGATACTGGAAACCAGCGCCCTGGACGATATCCTCCATGTCACCGAACTGATTGAGTCCTGCCAGCGGCTTGGCGTGCGCTTCGCGCTCGACGATTTCGGCACTGGCTATTCCTCGCTCACCTACTTCAAGCGCTTGCCGGCCGAGACCCTGAAGATCGACCAGTCTTTCGTTCGCGACATGCTGCACGACACCGAGGACCTGGCCATCGTTGGGGGCATCGTCGGCCTGGCCAATGCCTTTCAGCGCCAGATCGTGGCCGAAGGCGTGGAAACCGTGGCCCATGGCACACTGCTGCTACACCTGGGTTGCGACCGGGCGCAAGGCTATGCCATCGCCCGGCCGATGCCCGCCAGCGCCATGCCGGACTGGATCGCCGCCTGGCAACCCGACCCGCGCTGGGCCGAGGCCTGCCAATACCCGTCGCCGCCGCGCGAACTGCCCCTGCTGGTGGCCGAATTCAACTATCAGGACTGGATCGACCGTGTCACCGACCGGCTATTGCGCGACACGGGTCCCGCCGCCACCGAGCCGGAACAGCACGCCAGCCTGTTTGGACGCTGGCTGGAGGGTGCCGCGCGGGAACGCTATGGTGAGCTAGAAGCCTATAAGGCGACGCGGGCAATCTGGCGCCGCCTGGTCACCCTGGCCAATGATCTGTTGGCCCTCAAACAGACCGGCCAGGCCGACGAGGCGCGGCAGCGGCTGGCCGAACTCGATACCCTGAACCAGGAGCTGCTGGACCAGTTACGACTATTCCACCAGGCACGCAGCAACGATAAACGCAGGCCCGCCGTGAACAGCCGGCCGGAACAACCCGGCACATGAAGCCATGTGCGGTATAGCCGGCGAATTACGCCTCGACGACCAGCGGCCGGACCCCGCCGTCATCCAGAAAATGACCGCGACCCTGGCCCGGCGCGGGCCGGACGCCGAAGGCACATGGTTCGACGGGCCGGTCGCCTTCGGCCATCGCCGGCTGGCCATCATCGACCTCAGCCTCGCTTCAGCCCAGCCGATGGTCGATGAGGCGGCGGGCCTGGCGCTGATATTCAACGGCACCATCTATAACTACCCCGGCCTGCGCGCCGAGCTGATCGGCAAGGGCCATCGGTTCAAGTCCGACGGCGACACCGAGGTGCTCCTGCGCGCCTGGGCCGAATGGGGCGAGGACTGTGTCGAGCATCTGGATGGCGCCTTCGCCTTCGCCCTCTGGGACCGGTCTCGCGGCCGCCTGTTTCTGGCCCGCGATCGGCTCGGCATCAAGCCGCTTTACTACAACCTGACCGGCGCCTATTTGCGCTTCGCCTCCACGACCCAGGCCCTGCTGGCGGCGGGCGGCGTGGATACTGCCATCGACCCGGTGGCCCTGCATCATCATTTCACCCTTCATGCCGTGGTGCCGGCGCCCTATACCCTGCTGGCCGGGGTACGCAAGGTGGCGCCGGCCACGACCCTGAGCTTTGACCGCGCCGGCCAAATGACCGAGCGGCGCTACTGGCGCCTGGCGGCGCAACGCCCGGAGCGCGCCATGACCGAGGCGGAATGGCAGGCCGCGATCCACGATGCCCTGTCGGTGGCGGTGCAAAAACGCCTGGCGGTGGCCGACGTCAAGGTCGGCGTGCTGCTCTCCGGCGGCCTCGATTCCAGCCTGCTGGTGGCCTTGCTGGCGGAGCAGGGCGCGCGCGACCTGATGACCTTCTCGGTCGGCTTTGAGGACCAGCCGGAAGAGGCCGGCAACGAATTCGAGTATTCCGATGCGGTGGCGGCCCATTTCGGCACCCGCCACCACCAGTACCGCATCGCCAACGGCGAGGTGCTGAGGCGCTTGCCGGAGGCCGTCGATAATATGGCCGAGCCGATGGTCGGCCAGGACGCGGTGGCCTTTTACCTGCTCGCCGAACAGGTCTCGAAAACGGTCAAGGTGGTGCAGAGCGGCCAGGGCGCGGACGAGGTGTTCGGCGGTTATTTCTGGTACCCGCAGATGCGTGCCGAGACCGAGGGCGCGGCGGTCGAGCGCTTCCGCCGGCACTATTTCGACCGCGACCACGCCGAATATCTGACCACCGTGATGCCCGTCTATCACGGTCCCGACCACACCGCCGCGACGGTCGCCGCACGCCTGGCCGAACCGCTGGCCGACGAGTTCATCGACCAGGTGCTGCGCCTGGACGCAACCCTGTTGATTACCGACGACCCGGTCAAGCGGGTGGACAATATGACCATGGCCTGGGGCCTGGAGGCGCGGGTGCCGTTCCTCGATCGCCAGGTGGTCGAGCTGGCGGCGCGGATGCCGCCGGAGCTGAAGCTGGCCTCGGGCGGCAAGCATATCCTCAAGCTGATCGCTCGCGGCCGGCTGCCGGATGCGGTGATCGACCGCAAGAAGGGCTATTTCCCAATGCCGGCGCTGAAATATGTGCGCGGCGATTTCCTCGAATTCATGCGCGCCATCCTGGATTCGCGCGCCTGCCGCGAGCGCGGCCTGTTCCGGCGCGACTATGTCGCCAAATTATTGGCCGAGCCGGAGCGTCATCACACCCGCATCCAGGGCAGCAAGCTGTGGCACTTGGCGTTGCTGGAGTTGTGGTTGCAACGTAACGTCGACGGGGTCTGACCCGCTATCGTCGGGGGCGGGCTTACGCCGACTCCACCCGATTGCGGCCATTCGCCTTGGCCTGATAGAGCGCTTCATCAGCACGCCGCAAGGCGATCTCGGCCAAGGCATCGGCCTGGGCGAGTTGGGTCACGCCGATGCTGACCGTGATCCGTAGTTTCCGGTCGTCATACACAACCTCCTCGGCGGCGATCCGCGCCCGGAGCCGCTCTGCGAACTCCAGCGCGCCCTGGCCATCGGCGCCCGGCAACAGGATGGCGAATTCCTCGCCGCCCAGCCGTCCGGCCTGGTCGGTCTTGCGCAGGCTGGCCAACACCAACTCGGCGAAGCGGCGCAGCTCCGCGTCGCCGGCAGCGTGGCCGTGATCGTCGTTGACCCGTTTGAAGTGGTCGATATCCAACATCAGCAGCGCCGCGCCCGGTTCCCCGAAGCGTTGCAACCGCTCCCATTCCTGTTTCAGTTGGCCGAGAAAACAGCGCCGGTTGGCCAGTCCGGTCAGCGAGTCGGTGGTGGCCAGGGCCTGAAGCTCCCCCTCCAACCGCTTGCGTTCGCTGATGTCGTGGAAGACCACAACGGCGCCGTTGTGGACAGCGTCTTTTTCGATGGCGGCCACGGTCATTTCTATGGGAAATCCGGTGCCGTCTTTTTTGTAGAACCATTCCTCCCGATGTCGGGTTTGGCCATCCAGCAAGGTGAGACGGATGGGACAATCGGCGCTGGGGTAGGCCTGACCATCCGGCCGGTGATGGTGGAACAAGGCGTGCTGGTCCTGATCCAGAACCTCCGCTTCGCTGAAACCCAGCATGGTCAGGGCGGCCGGATTGACGAAGGTGCAGCGGCCAGCGCGGCCGACACCGTAAATCCCCTCGCCCAAGGCGGCGAGCAACAGTTGGCGGGTTTTGGTTTCTTGGCGTAGTTGGCGATTGCCAAGTTCCAGAAAAATGGTCAACAACACCACCAGGACGACCCCGACGCCGGCGACGGCGACCGTGGACCGGTTTTTCTCGACGATGTCGCGCCAGGTGAAGGCGGGCGCATGGTCATAAGGCGGCAGGCGCAGCGCCTGGAGTACGGTCCGAACCGGCTGATAGTCGGGCGGTATGGCCCAGCCACGGTAGTGGCCGAGCCGCAGCGCCGGATCATCGGGCGGCATCGTGTATAGCGCGGCGGCCACCCGCCGGGCCAGTCGCGCATCAACCTGGGGCAGGGCGGCGATAGGCCATTCCGGATACAGGTGGGTGGAGAGCAGGAATGGAAAACCGGCGACCTGCTGGCGATTCACTATCTTGAACCGTCCTGGGGTCAGGCGACCTTCCCGTTGCAGACTCTCGATCAGCCCGGTGCGCACGAACGCGACGTCGGCACGGCCCGCCAGCACCGCAGCCAGGGCGCGGTCATGGGGCATACCGGTCACCTGTAGCTTGATGTCGCCCGGCAGCGCGAACCCGGCCTGGGTCAGTTCATAGGCCTCTGCCTGATAACCGCCCAGCGAGCCGGTTTCTGGGGTGGCCACGGTCTTGCCGCGCAGATCGGCCAGCGAGGCGATGTCGGTGCGCCCGGCGCGGGTGACGATCACCCCGCCAAACTGCGAGAGCGGCTGGCCGTTTTCCTCGCCGATCAAGGTCGCCAGGGGCGAGGACAGGCCGTTGCGCTCGGTCATCAGGACATAATGGCCGGAGTTGGTGAGGACAAAATCCACCTGCCGGCGAGCGATGGCGGCCTCCAGTTGCGGGTAGTCCAGGGCCATCAGCTTGACCGGGCAACCTATCTTTGCCGCCAGGTAATCGGCGGTCGGCTGCCAACGCGCCTGGGTCTCCGGCTGCGGCCGAAAGGCCAGCACGCCCAGGCTGATGCCGTTGTCCGCCGCCAACGCCGGCCAAGGCGGCAGCCCAATAGCGAGCAGGGCGATAAATTGACACAAAATGACGGCAGGCTTCAGTTTCATCGAGATTTGCCAGACCCGGTCGAACACAAGCAGGGACACAGCTTGAACGCCTTCAGTATAGATTCAAGAGACAAATATCTCGATATTCGCGCCAATTCGACGCCGGCCGTTTCCGTATTCGTGCCAAATCGGTCAAAATTCGCACTGCTCATCAAGGGATAGTCAGCGCAATGCAGATCACGGAAACGAACCTCGCCGAGGTCAAGCTCATCGAACCCAAGGTATACGGCGACTCACGCGGCTTCTTCATGGAGACCTGGAACCAGGCCCGCTATGCCGAGATCGGCCTGCCGGAACGTTTCGTCCAGGACAATCTCTCATTTTCGCGCCGGGGCGTGCTGCGCGGCCTGCATTTTCAAAACCCCAACGGTCAGGGCAAGCTGGTCTATGTGTTGCAAGGCGAGGTGTTCGACGTGGCGCTGGATGTCCGGCTCGGCTCGCCGACCTTCGGCCAGGTCGCAAGCGCTATCCTGTCCTCGGACAACAAGCGCCAGTTCTACATCCCGCCCGGCTTCGCGCACGGCTTTTGCGTCACCAGCGAGACCGCGCTGTTCGCCTACAAATGCACCGAGTTCTACGACCCCAAGGCCGAGGCCAGCCTATTGTGGAACGACCCGGCGCTGGGCATAGACTGGCCGGTGGACGCGCCCGAGCTGTCGGCCAAGGACGCAGCGGCTCCGACCCTGGCCGATTTCCCCCGCGACCGGCTGCCGGTCTATGCCGACTGAACCACGTCGCATCCTGATCCTGGGCGGCGACGGTCAGGTCGCCTGGGAGTTGCGCCGCACGCTCGCCACCCTGGGCGAGGTGGTCGCCGTCGGCCGCCGTACGCAACCCTACTGTCTCGACCTGATGCAACCGGAGACCATCCTGCCGCTGGTGGAGCAGGTCCGGCCCGCCTGGATCGTCAACGCCGCCGCCTACACCGCCGTCGATAAGGCCGAACAGGAGCCGGACCTCGCCGCCGCCGTCAATGCCGTCGCGCCGGGATGGCTGGCCGAGGCCGCCGGCCGGGTCGGCGCGCAACTGCTGCACTATTCCACCGACTATGTGTTCGACGGCACGGCGACCACACCCTACCAGGAAGACGCCGCGCCCAACCCGCAAGGCGTCTACGGCCGCACCAAGCTGGCCGGCGAAGAGGCGATAGCGAAGGCTGGCTGCGACTGGCTGATCCTGCGCACCGCCTGGGTCTATGGCGCGCGCGGCGGCAACTTCATGCGTACCATGCGCCGGCTGGCGCGCGAGCGCGAGGCGCTCTCCGTGGTCGCTGACCAGCATGGCGCGCCCACCTGGTCGCGCCATATCGCCGAGGCCACGGCGCTGATTCTGGCGCAACTGGGCGACGACCGTGCCGCCTGGCATCGGGCCTGCGGCCTCTACCACCTGACCTCGGCTGGCTCAGCCACCTGGCACGCCTTCGCCGAGCGCATCGTCGAACATCAGCGCCGGCACGAAACCATCGCCTGCCAGCAGGTCACCGCCATTGCCACGGCCGACTACCCGACGCCCGCCAAACGCCCGGCCTATTCCGTGCTCGACAACGGCAAACTGGCCGCCACCTTCGGCATCCGCCTGCCCGACTGGCGCGACGCACTGGCCCAGGTGCAGGAAGACCTCGATACCTACCCGAACCCCTGACCATGCCCAAGACCCTGCTCATCACCGGCGGCGCCGGTTTCATCGGTTCCGCCGTCATCCGCTACCTGATCGCCAACACCGATCACCGGGTAGTCAACGTCGATTGCCTGACCTATGCCGGCAACCTCGATTCGGTCGCCAGCGTCGCCAGCGACCCGCGTTATACCTTTGAAAAAGTGGACATCCGCGACGCCGCCGAGGTCGGCCGCCTGTTCGCCCAGCACCGGCCGGACGGCATCATGCACCTGGCCGCCGAGAGCCACGTCGACCGCTCCATCGACGGCCCGGCCGAGTTCATCCAGACCAACATCGTCGGCACCTACACCCTGCTGGAGGCGGCGCGCCATTACTGGAATCGTCTCAGCGACGGGCAAAAGACCGGCTTCCGCTTCCACCATATCTCCACCGACGAGGTCTATGGCAGCCTGGACGCCACCGGCCTGTTCACCGAGACGACTTGCTACCAGCCCAACTCGCCCTATTCCGCCAGCAAGGCCGCGTCCGATCACCTGGTGCGCGCCTGGTATCACACCTACGGCTTGCCGACGGTTACCACCAATTGCTCCAACAACTACGGCCCCTACCACTTCCCCGAGAAGCTGATCCCGTTGACCATACTTAACGCCCTGGAGGGCAAGCCGCTGCCGGTCTATGGCAAGGGCGGCCAGATCCGCGACTGGCTCTATGTCGAGGACCATGCTCGCGCCCTGGTCCAGGTGCTGCTCGAAGGCCGGCCGGGCGAGACCTATAATATCGGCGGCCACAACGAGCGCCAGAACCTGGAAGTAGTCCACATACTGTGCGACCTCCTGGAAGAGATGCACCCGGACAAGCCGGCCGGCGTTGGCCATTACCGCGACCTGATTACCTTTGTGGCCGACCGCCCCGGCCATGACCAGCGTTACGCCATCGACGCCAGCAAGATCGAGCGCGAACTCGGCTGGAGCCCGGCGGAAACCTTTGAGACCGGGATGCGCAAGACCGTGCGCTGGTATCTGGACAACGCGGCCTGGTGGCGCCGGGTGCGCGACGGTAGCTACAGGGGCGAACGGTTGGGGTTATCGATAGACGCTACCGGCCACCCGTAGTAAAGTAAGGAAGTAAGGACTGCATTACCGGAGGAGAAATAATGTTAGCCGTTGCCAAGATTACGGCCAAAGGCCAGACCACCATCCCCCAGGATGTGCGTGTTGCTCTGAACGTCACGCCGGGTGACCTGATCGCCTGGGAAGTCGGCGCCGACGGCACGGCGACGGTGCGCCGCGTGCAGCCACTGGATATCGAATATCTGCGTGCCATCGAAGGTACGCTCTCCGAATGGGCCGGCGCCGCCGACGAGGAGGCTTACCGTGGACTTTGAGCGCTATGCCGTGGTGCGCGTCCCATTTCCGTTTACCGACCGCAACACCAGCAAAAATCGCCCCGCGCTAGTGCTCTCCGATCCAGTAGCTTTCAATACCCCCGCTGGTCACTCGGTCATGGCCATGATTACCTCGCAGGCAAACCCACCCTGGCCGCTCGACTGCCCGCTCACCGATCTTGCCGCCGCCGGGTTGCCGGCCGCATCCAAGGTGCGCTTCAAGCTATTCACGCTCGATCATCGACTGGTACGGGGAGAACTCGGTAAGCTTTCGCCAACCGATGTCGTCGTTGTTCGCGCTGGGTTGGCCAGCTTGCTGGGGGGTTAATGTGGACCTGGATTATCCATTTGGCAGTGGCTCCCACTTGACGAAGAAATCATCATGAAAGGCATCATCCTGGCCGGCGGTTCCGGCACCCGGCTTTACCCGTTGACCATTGCCGTGTCGAAGCAACTGCTGCCGGTCTACGACAAGCCGATGATCTATTACCCGCTGTCCAGCCTGATGCTGGCCGGTATCCGGGAAATCCTCATCATTACCACGCCGCATGACGCGCCCTTGTTCGAGCGTTTGCTGGGCGACGGCCGTCAGTGGGGCTTGAGCTTGAAATACGTCCAGCAGCCTAAGCCGGCGGGCATCGCCCAGGCCTTTCTGCTCGACCGCGAGTTCATCGCCGACCAGCCTTGCGCCTTGGTGCTGGGCGACAACCTGTTCTTCGGTCACGACTTCGGCAACCGGGTGAAGGAGGCGTCGGTGATGACCTCGGGCGCGCGGGTATTCGCCTACCGGGTACGCGACCCGGAGCGCTATGGCGTGGTCGAGTTCGATGCCACCGGGCGGGCCATCAGCATCGAGGAGAAACCGAGTCGGCCGAAGTCGAATCACGCGGTGACCGGCCTGTATTTCTACGATGCTCAGGTGGCCGAGATTGCCGCTCACCTGAAGCCCTCGGCACGCGGCGAGCTGGAGATCACCGACGTCAATATGGAATACCTGCGCCGCGGCCAGCTCACCGTGACCGATCTGGGCCGGGGCACCGCCTGGCTGGATACCGGCACTCACGAGGCGTTACTGGAGGCCTCCGCCTTCATCGAGACCATCGAGCGCCGCCAGGGACTGAAGATCGCCTGCCCCGAGGAGATCGCCTGGCGCAACGGCTGGATCGGCATCGACGACCTGCGCCGACTGGCTATCCCGCTGGAAAAAAACCAGTACGGGCAGTATCTGCTGGACCTTATTCGACAGTGACCGATTTGGCCAGGTTACGGGGCTTATCGACATCGGTGCCCTTGCGCAGCGCGGTGTGATAGGCGAGTAACTGAACCGGGATGGCGTGTACGACGGGCGAGAGCAAGCCGGCATAGCGCGGCGTGCGGATGACATGGACGCCCTCGGTCTCGCCGAAACGACTGTCCTGGTCAGCAAAGACATAAAGCTGGCCGCCACGGGCGCGCACCTCCTGCATGTTCGACTTCACCTTTTCCAGCAAGGCATCGTTCGGCGCGATCACCACCACCGGCATGTGGCTGTCCACCAGGGCCAGCGGGCCGTGCTTCAGTTCGCCGGCGGGATAGGCCTCGGCGTGGATATAGGAGATTTCCTTGAGTTTGAGCGCGCCTTCCAGGGCGATGGGGTAGTGCAGACCTCGGCCGAGGAATAGCGCGTGCTCTTTGTCGGCGAACTGGTCGGCCCAGAGCATGATCTGGGGCTCCAGATTGAGCGCGTGTTGAACGCTGCCGGGCAACTGGCGCAGGGACTCAAGGTGCCGCCGCTCGGCCTCGGGTGTTAGTTGGCCGCGCTGCTTGGCCAGGGTCAGGGCCAGGATGAACAGCGCGCAAAGCTGGGTGGTGAAGGCCTTGGTCGAGGCGACGCCGATCTCGGTCCCGGCGCGGGTGTAGAACACCAGTTTGGAGGCGCGGGGCAGGGCGCTTTCCTGGACGTTGCAGATCGACAGGGTCTGCTCATGGCCCAATGCCTGAGCACGCTTCAGTGCTTCCATGGTGTCCAGGGTCTCGCCCGACTGGGAAACGGTGACAACCAATTGGCGCGGGTTGGGGATCGAGTCGCGGTAGCGGTATTCGTGACCCAGCTCGACATTGCAGGGGATGCGGGCGATGGCCTCCAGCCACTGCTTGCCGACCAGGCTGGCGTAATAACTGGTGCCGGCGGCCAGGATCAGGATGCTGTCGATGCCCTGGAACACGGCCTCGGCCTCGGCGCCGAACAGTCTGGCGTTGATGCCGCCATCGACCACGCCTTCCAGGGTGTTGGCGAGCGCGCGCGGCTGCTCATGTATCTCCTTCTGCATGTAATGGTCATAGGGGCCCAGCTCGATGGCGTCGGCGGAAACCGCCGACAGGCGTTCGGGGCGCTCGACAGCACTGCCATTACGGTCGACGATATGCACGCCGTTCCGACTCACGGCGGCGACATCGCCATCGTCTAGGTAGATCACCCGACGCGTCTGAGACAGCAATGCCGAGACGTCCGAGGCGAAGTAGTTTTCGCCCTCGCCCAGGCCGATCAACAGCGGGCACCCCATCCGGGCGCAGCAAATATAATCGGGCGAATCGACGGCTACCACGCCGATGGCATAGGCGCCTTGCAACTCGGCTACCGCGTGCCGGGTGGCCTCGAACAAATCACCGGACTGAGTCAGGTGATAATCGATAAGGTGAGCGATTACTTCAGTGTCGGTTTGCGACTCGAATACATAACCGAGTGAGGTCAGGCGGGCGCGCTGGGCCTCGTGATTCTCGATAATGCCGTTATGTACCACGGCAACCCGGTTCCGGGAAATGAGGGGATGGGCATTGCCTTCGGTCACGCCGCCGTGGGTAGCCCAGCGGGTATGGCCTATGCCGAGATTCCCTTGCAAGCCCTGGCTGGCGACCTGATTTTCCATCTCGGCCACCCGACCGACCCGGCGCACCCGTTCCAGCCGGCCGTCGTGCAGCACAGCGGCGCCGGCCGAATCGTAGCCACGGTATTCCAAACGCTTCAAGCCTTCGACGATGATCGGGACGATGTTGCGCTGCGCGATGGCACCGACGATTCCGCACATGATGTGAATACTCCCTTACTTTATTTTTTGACCGGTCGTTTCCAGCCCGGAATGGTCATTTGTCTGGCTCTGGATAGCGTCAACTCGCCCGCTGGCGCGTCCTTGGTCAGGGTGGTGCCGGCACCCAGGGTTGCCCCTTTGCCAACGGTGACCGGGGCAACCAACTGGCTGTCGGAGCCGATGAACGCCTCATCCTCGATCACCGTGCGGTACTTGTTGGCGCCGTCGTAGTTGCAGGTAATGGTTCCGGCGCCGATGTTGACCTTGCGGCCGACGGTGGCGTCGCCAACATAGGACAGGTGGTTGATCTTGGAGTTGAAGCCGACTTGGGTATTCTTCAGCTCGACGAAGTTGCCGATGTGTGCCGCCTCGGCCAGTTCAGTACCGGGACGGAGCCTGGCATACGGGCCGATGATGGCCTTGGCACCGATCACGGCGCCGTCGATATGGCAGAACGGCTTGATCTCGACACCCGGTCCAAGCGCCACATCCTTTAGTACGCAGTTAGCGCCCACTGTCACATTCTCGCCTAGAACCACGCGGCCTTCGAATACGCAATTGACGTCGATCAGGCAGTCCCGGCCGCACTCCAGGCTGCCGCGCACATCGAGACGAGCCGGATCAATGAGGGTAACGCCGGCAGCCATCAGTGCTTCAGCAATATGGTGCTGCTGATACCGTTCCAGCCCGGCCAACTGGCTACGGCTATTTACCCCCATGACCTCCCACTCCGACGCCGGATGGCATGGAAGTATGCGCTCACCTTCAGCAGCCGCCATGGCGATCACGTCAGTCAGGTAATACTCGCCCTGGGCATTGTCGTTGCCCAAACGGGTCAGCCAGCCCGCCAGCTTGATGGTCGGCAGACAAAGGATGCCGGTGTTGACCTCGCGGATGGCCAGTTGTTCGGGGCTGGCGTCTTTGTGCTCGACGATGCGCCGCACCTGGCCATGACCGTCCCGGACGATACGACCATAGCCAGTTGGGTCGGCCAGGGTGACGGTGAGCAAGGCCAGGGCGCCCTGGTGGGCGATGAGGACCATTTGCCGCAGTGTTTCGGCCCGGATCAGCGGCACATCGCCATACAGGATCAGGCAGATGCCGGTCATATCGAGATAGGGCATGGCCTGTTGCACCGCGTGCCCCGTGCCCAGTTGCGGTTCCTGGCGCACCCAGGTCAGGTCGCGACCACCGATTGCCACGGGCAAGGCCTCGCCGCCGTGACCGTAGACTACGCAGATGCGTTGCGGTTTTAGTTGGTCGGCGGCGGCCAGTACATGGCTGATGAGGGGTTTGCCTGCCAGCGGGTGCAGCACCTTGGGCAGGTCGGAGTTCATCCGGGTACCCTTGCCGGCGGCCAGTATGACGATGGTTAAAGGTGCGTTCATGGCCGTTCATTATACTGGGCGAAAAACAACTAAGGGCAGCCGGAGCTGCCCTTACTCATACCTGCGATTCGCTTAATGGTGCCGGCGCAGTTTGTCGATGACGGACAACTGGGCAACCGCCTGGGCCAGCTCCGCCTGGGCCTGGGCGTATTCCATGGCGCCAGTCCGATTGGTCATGGCTTCCTCGGCCTGCTTTTTGGCTTCCAGGACACGTGCTTCGTCTAGGTCGGCGCCGCGTATGGCGGTGTCGGACAGGATGGTGACGATGCCTGGCTGCACTTCCAGGATGCCGCCGGAGACATAGATCAGGTCTTCTTCGCTCTTGTCCGGCGACTTGATACGCACCGAGCCGGGCTTGATCCGGGTGAGTAGCGGGGCATGGCGAGGGTAGATGCCTACTTCGCCCATCTCGGCCGGCACTACCACGAACTCGGCCAGGCCTGAATAGAGCGAGGCTTCCGCGCTCACAATGTCCAAATGCAGGGTCATTGCCATGATCTAACTCCGGTTAGGCGTGAGGGGTGAGGAGTGAGGAGAAAGGCGTTGACCCATCACTCCCCGTTCCTCGCGCCTCACTGTATTGTTTTCGCTTTTTCGACCGCTTCGTCGATGGTGCCAACCATGTAGAAGGCCTGCTCGGGCAGGTGGTCGTATTCGCCGGCGACGATGGCCTTGAAGGCCGCTATGGTGTCCTTGAGGGTCACGTACTTGCCCGGCGCGCCGGTAAAAACCTCGGCTACAAAGAAGGGCTGCGACAGAAAACGCTGTATCTTGCGGGCTCGCGACACGGCCAGTTTGTCCTCGGGCGACAACTCGTCCATACCGAGAATGGCGATGATGTCGCGCAGTTCCTTGTAGCGTTGCAAGGTGGCCTGGACCGAACGGGCTACTGTGTAGTGTTCCTCGCCCACCACCAGCGGGTCGAGCAGCCGAGAGGAGGAGTCGAGCGGGTCCACGGCCGGGTAGATGCCCAGTTCGGCGACCTGACGGGACAGCACCAGGGTGGCATCCAGGTGGGCGAAGGTGGTCGCCGGCGACGGGTCGGTCAGGTCATCGGCGGGCACATATACGGCCTGGAACGAGGTGATCGAGCCGGTGCGGGTGGAGGTGATGCGTTCCTGCAGAGCGCCCATTTCGGAGGCCAGGGTGGGCTGGTAACCGACCGCGGATGGCATCCGACCAAGCAGCGCAGACACCTCGGTGCCTGCCAGGGTGTAACGGTAGATGTTATCGACGAAGAACAGTACGTCGCTACCCTCATCGCGGAAATATTCGGCCATGGTCAGGCCGGTCAGGGCCACCCGTAGGCGGTTGCCTGGCGGCTCATTCATCTGGCCATAGACCAGCGATACCTTGTCGAGCACGCCGCCTTCTTGCATCTCGTGATAAAAGTCGTTGCCCTCGCGGGTACGCTCACCGACACCGGCGAACACCGAGAAGCCGCTGTGTTCGACGGCGATGTTGCGGATCAGCTCCATCAACGTCACGGTCTTGCCCACGCCAGCGCCACCGAACAGGCCGACCTTGCCACCCTTGGCGATGGGCATGATCAGATCGATGACCTTGATGCCGGTCTCCAGGATTTCCACGGCGGCAGCCTGATCGGCGTAGGCGGGCGCCTTGCGGTGGATCGGCATGTGTATTTCGGCGCCGACCGGACCTTTTTCGTCCACCGGCTCGCCCAGCACGTCCATGATACGACCCAGCGTGGCCTTGCCTACCGGCACCTTGATTGGCGCCCCGGTCTTTTTCACCATCATGCCGCGCTTGAGGCCGTCGGTGGAACCCATGGCGATGGTCCGGACGATGCCATCGCCGAGCTGCTGTTGCACCTCGAAGGTCAGCGCCGGGCTGTCCAGCTTGACGGCTTCATAGATATTGGGCAGCTCACCGCGTGGGAATTCTACGTCCACCACCGCACCGATGATTTGTACTATCTTGCCTTCTGTTGTCATTTTGGTTTCCTGCATGAGTTCGAATCCTGCTGTTAGGAGCGGCCTTGGCCGCGATTCCTTAAACGGCCGCGGCGCCAGCCACGATCTCGCTGAGTTCTTTGGTGATGGCCGCCTGGCGGGTCTTGTTGTAGACCAGTTTCAACTCTTCGATCACCGTCTTGGCGTTGTCCGAGGCCGACTTCATGGCCACCATCCGGGCCGACTGTTCGCACGCCATATTCTCGGCCACCGCCTGGTAGATCAAGGCCTCGACATAACGCACCATCAAACCGTCGACCACGCCCTTGGCCTCCGGCTCGTAGATGTAGTCCCAGTAGGTCTCCTTCGGCGCGGGCTCGCCATGGAGCGGCAGCAGTTGGTTGAAGGCCACTTCCTGCTTCATGGTGTTGATGAAGCGCGAATAGATCAGGTACAAGGCATCGATACGACCTTCCTTGAAGGCTTCCAGCATGACCTGAACCGGACCGATCAGCTTTTCCATATGCGGCGTATCGCCCAGTCCGGCGGCCTGTGACACGATACTGGCGCCTAGCCGCTGCATGAAGCCGGCCCCCTTGTTGCCGATGGCTGTGACATCCACTTCGACCTTCTGGCCGTCCCAGTCCTTCATCTTGTTCAGCGCTAGGCGCATCGAATTGGTATTGAGGGCACCGCAAAGGCCCTTATCGGTGGTCACCAGGACCAGGCCGACGCGCTTGATCTGGGCACGCTGCTCGACGAATGGGTGCTTGTATTCGGGATGCGCCTCGCTGAAATGGGCCGCCACCTGGGCGATCTTCTCGGCATAGGGCCGGGCGTGCCGCATCCGTTCCTGCGCCTTGCGCATCTTGGAAGCGGCTACCATCTCCATAGCCTTGGTGATCTTGCGCGTGTTTTCCACGCTCTTGATCTTGGTGCGGATCTCTTTTCCGGAGGCCATCGTTCGGTTCCGATCAGTAGGTGGCCGAGGCCTTGAAGTCTTCGATTGCGGCGGCGAGCTGCTTCTCGCCGTCGGCATTCATGTCACCGCTGTCCTCGATCTCACGCAACAGACCGGCATACTTGCCTTTGAGGAAGGACTGTAGGGCGGATTCGAAGGCCAGGGAGCGCTTCACTTCCACGTCATCCATGTAGCCGCGGTTGACTGCGAACAGGGTGACGGCCATCTCCGACACGCTCATGGGGGCGTACTGGAGCTGCTTCATCAACTCGGTCACCATCTTGCCGCGTTCCAGTTGCTTGCGGGTCGCTTCGTCCAGATCGGACGCGAATTGCGCGAAGGCCGCCAGCTCACGGTACTGGGCCAAGGCCAAACGAACGCCGCCACCCAGTTTCTTGATGACCTTGGTCTGGGCCGCACCGCCCACCCGCGACACCGACAGGCCGGCGTTAATGGCGGGACGGATACCAGCGTTGAACAAGTCAGACTCCAGAAATATCTGGCCATCGGTAATGGAGATCACGTTAGTCGGCACGAAGGCGGACACGTCGCCAGCCTGGGTCTCGATGATCGGTAGGGCGGTCAGCGAACCGGTCTTGCCCTTCACCGCGCCGTTGGTCTTGTGCTCGACGAAGTCGGCGTTGACCCGGGCGGACCGCTCCAACAGGCGTGAGTGCAGGTAGAACACGTCGCCCGGATAGGCCTCGCGGCCCGGCGGCCGGCGTAACAGCAGGGAGATTTGACGGTAGGCCCAAGCCTGCTTGGTCAGGTCGTCATAAACGATTAGCGCGTCCTGGCCGCTGTCACGGAAATATTCGCCCATCGCGCAACCGGAATAAGGGGCGATGAACTGCATGGCGGCGGGGTCCGAGGCGGTCGCGGCAACGACGATGGTATGGGCCATGGCGCCGTGCTCTTCCAGTTTGCGCACCACGTTGGCGACCGAGGATGCCTTCTGACCGACCGCCACGTAGATGCACTTAACGCCGGTACCCTTCTGGTTGATGATGGCATCGATGGCGACCGCAGTCTTGCCGGTCTGGCGGTCGCCGATGATGAGTTCGCGCTGGCCGCGGCCGATCGGCACCATGGCGTCGACCGACTTGAGACCAGTCTGCACCGGCTGCGACACCGATTGACGGGCGATCACGCCGGGCGCGATCTTCTCGATCGGGCTGGTCTCGGTGCAGTTGAGCGGGCCCTTGCCGTCAATCGGCTGGCCGAGCGCATCGACCACGCGACCCAGTAGCGCTTCGCCTACCGGTACTTCCAGGATGCGGCCGGTGCACTTGACCGTATCACCCTCGGTGATGTGCTCATATTCGCCCAGCACCACTGCACCCACCGAGTCGCGTTCCAGGTTCAGCGCCATGCCCATGGTGTTGCCAGGGAATTCCAGCATCTCGCCCTGCATAACCTCGGTCAGGCCGTGGACGCGAACGATGCCGTCGGTGACTGAAACCACTGTCCCCTGGGTATGGAGCTCGGCGCTCGATTCCAGGTTCTGTATCTTGCTCTTGATCAGCTCGCTGATTTCAGACGGATTGAGTTGCATAATGACTCCAGATTCGTAATCAACCTATCAGGGTCGCGGCCATGCTTGACAGCCTGCCACGCACCGACGCATCCATAACTTCATCGCCCACCTGGATCACCAAGCCGCCGATCAACTCGGCATCGACCTCCTGGCGGGCGTCGATCTTTTTGCCGAACTTTGTTTCCAATTTTGCTACTAGGCCCGCCATCTGCTCGTCGGACAGCGGATAGGCCGTGGCGATGTGAGCATCCAGCACGCCTTCCTGTTTGGCCTTGATCTCCTCAAACAGATGGGTAATCTCGGGCAGCGCGCTGAAGCGTTTGTTATCGGCCAGCAGGCGGACAAAATTACGCCCCTCTATCGACAATCGATCGCCGCAGACGGCGACGATAACCTCGGCCACCCGCTCGGCTGGCACGGCCGGGTTGCCGGCCAGGGCAGCGACCTGTGGGTCGGCGGATACCTGGGCGGCCAGGGCCAGCATGGTGGACCATGCCTGCCAGCTTTCGCTCTGCCGCGCCAGCCGGGCGACTGCCTCGGCATAGGGACGGGCGACGGTGGTGATTTCAGCCATGGTCAGAACTCGTTCTTGATCGCTTCGAGCAGATCGGCATGGGCGCTGGCATCCACCTCGCGACGCAATACCTTCTCCGCGCCGGCGACCACCAACTCGGCCACGCGACCACGCAACTGTTCGCGAGCCCGGAAAACATCCTGTTCCATCTCGGCGCGGGCTGCGGCCAACATGTGCTCGCCTTCGATCTTGGCAGCATTTTTAGCCTCATCGACGATCTGCGCCGAGCGTTTTTCTGCGTGGGCGATAATCTCGGCGGCCTTCATCTTAGCCTCATGCAACGACTCGGTCGCGCGCTTGGCGGCCAATTCCAGTTCGTGCCGGCCACGGTCGCCTGCGGCTAGGCCGTCGGCAACCTGTTTGCGCCGCGTCTCCAGGGCGAGGACGATGGGTGGCCAGATAAACTTCATGCAGAACCATACGAAGATGGCGAAGGTTATCGTTTGCCCGATCAGGGTCAAATTGATGTTCATGCCCGGACCTCTTTAAGGGTTAACGGTTGCGAAAACGCGGTTGAGGTAGTCAAAAACCTCAAGCGGCAACCGCGAAGAGCACATACATGGCCAGACCAACGGCGATCATCGGCACGGCGTCGACCAAGCCCATGACGATGAAGAACTGGGTCCGTAGCATGGGGATCAGTTCCGGTTGGCGCGCGGCGCCTTCAAGAAAACGGCCACCCAATACGCCGATACCGATAGATGCGCCAAGCGCGCCCAGGCCCATCATGATGGCGCCAGCAATAAACAGCAGAGCTTGTACTTCAGTCATGGTTTTTCTCCTAAATAAAAATCAGCGTATCGAGCATTCGATTGATTTTAATGATGTTCCTGATGGGCCATGTCCAGATAGACAATGGTGAGCGTCATGAAGATGAAGGCCTGCAGGGTGATGATCAGGATGTGGAACACCGCCCACGCCCATTGCAACACGCCGCCGGTGAGCGCCAGGACGGCGCCGCCGGAGAACATGATGGCGATCAGTATGAAGATCATTTCGCCAGCGTACATGTTGCCGAACAGACGCAACGCCAGGGAAACCGGCTTGGCGATCAGGTTGACGCCTTCGAGCAGAAAGTTGGCCGGCATACCCCATTTACCGAACGGTTGCAGGGTAAGCTCGCCGACGAAACCACCGATGCCTTTGATCTTGATACTGTAATAAAGAACCATCAGGAATACGCCGATGGACATGCCGAAGGTGGCGTTCGGGTCGGTCGTGGGCACCACCTTCATGAAGGGCACGCCCATGGCCACGGCCAGGCCGGGCAACCAGTCCACCGGCAACAGGTCCATGGCGTTCATCAGGAATATCCAGACGAACAAGGTCAACGCCAACGGGGCCACCATCGGATTACGACCAGTGAATGAACCGCGCACGCTGTTGTCGGCGAATTCCACCACCCATTCGACGAAGTTCTGCATGCCGCCCGGTACGGAGACCGTGGCGCGCTTGGCAACCAGGTGGAACAAATAGAGGAACAGGGCTCCCAGTACGATGGAAAAACCCATGGTGTCCAGGTTGATCGACATGAACCCCATTTCCTTGGCTTGTTCGGCGTTTTGAGCAATGGACCACGTGCCGTCCGGCATTTGCCCGTAGGTCAAATGCTCCAGGTGATGCTTGATGTACTCGGTCGAAGTGTGCGCTTCCGCAGACATACTCAAGTTCTCTTATGCAATGCCGCGCTTGCCGTCATACCGGCAAACTGGCCAATCATAAATCCAGTCAACATGGCTATAGGCTCCGATTTAACCAAGGTAAACCAGAACGCAAGCAAGATGCCGACTACAAAAAAACGCTCCAGACTGGAGCGGTAAAATACCCTCAGATGCCTCTGTATATCGCAGTGATAATCCTTGGCGCCTGCCTGCCAACGCCAGCCCAACAAGGCAAGATTGACAACCGCCACAGCGCCGCCATAAAGGACGGCGGGCATTATACCAACCCTGCCGGACAGCGTTGCGCCAAGCAAACCAGCAACCCCGACAATGGCGCACTGCCACAACAGCGCACGGCACAAGACAGACGACATTAACCTCTTCTGGTACATAAATATCTAATGCAAATCGTTAATAAATTCATCAGCAAAACTGATACTTAGCGAATCCGCTTTAGTATTTCGTCCAACTGATCCAGGCTTGCGAACGCCACTGTCAAGCGGCCGGCGCCCTTGCGGTTGGCGCGGATATGAACCTGGGTCGCCAGCTTTTCCGACAGGCCTTCCTCCAGACGGATCACGTCCCTATCCTGGGTCTTGTCCTTCTTAACGACTGCCGGCTTGAGCAGCCGCGCGACCAGCCGTTCTGTTTCCCGTACCGATAACGAGCGCTTGCCGACTTCATGAGCGGTCGCCGTCTGTTTGGCGTTGCTCAAGGCCAGCAAGGCCCGGCCATGGCCCATGTCCAACTGTCCGGTCATCAACATCTCCTGGACCGGCTTGGCCAAGTTAAGTAGCCGCAACAGATTGGTGACCGCCGTGCGCGAGCGACCGACCGATTCGGCGGCATCTTGATGGGTCATATCGAATTCATTGATCAAGCGTTGCAGACCCTGAGCCTCCTCCAACGGGTTCAAGTCCTCGCGCTGGATGTTTTCGATCAAGGCCATCTTCAGTGCGGCGGCGTCGGTGACGTTGCGCACCAGCACCGGCACTTCCTTCAGACCGGCTATTCGACTCGCCCGCCAACGCCGTTCGCCGGCGATAATTTCATATTTGCCGCCCGCCGTCGCTCGGGCAAGGATCGGCTGCATCAGGCCTTGAGCCTTTATCGAGCCGGCCAACTCGTCGAGCGCTTCCTGGTCCATGTGGGTGCGCGGCTGATATTTGCCGGGGATTAGGCTCTCCACCGGCAAGGTCAGCAAATGCTCACCCGATTGGGTCTCGCCTTCGGAAAGCAGGGAATCCAGCCCGCGTCCCAAACCTTTCAATTTCACCATCATGCCTCCTTGGGCTTTCCGCGTTCTATGATCTCGGCGGCCAACTGCAAATAGGCCATGGCGCCTTTGGAATGACGGTCATACGCCAGGGCCGGCAGGCCATAGCTGGGCGCTTCAGCCAGGCGCACGTTGCGGGGAATGACCGTATCGTAAACCTTGTCACCGAAATGCCGCTTGAGCTGCTCGGAAACCTGCTGCGCCAGGGTGTTGCGCGGGTCGAACATGGAGCGGAGCAAGCCCTCGATCTCGATTGCCGGGTTGATCCTCGACTTGACCTTGCGCACGGTATTGACCAAATCCGAGACACCCTCCAGGGCGTAATACTCGCACTGCATCGGGATGATCGCCGCGTTGGCGGCTGCCAACGCGTTCACGGTCAGCAGATTGAGCGCCGGCGGACAATCGATCAAAACGAAATCGTATTCGTCGGACAAGCCCGCCAGTGCCTCTTTCAGCCGAAATTCGCGCTCTGGCTCATCAACCAGCTCCACTTCGGCCCCAGCCATATCGCGGTTGGCCGGCAACAGATCGTAGCCCGCCTGGCCAGCCGGCTTGCGCACGCTGCGGGCATCGGCTTGGCGCAACAGGACATGGTATACGGTCCGCTGGCAATCCCGTTTATCGACCCCGCTGCCCATGGTGGCATTGCCCTGCGGGTCCAGGTCCACCAGCAATACCCGCTTGCCCAGGCTGGCCAGCGATGCCGCCAGGTTGACCGCCGTCGTCGTCTTGCCGACGCCGCCTTTCTGGTTAGTAATCGCCAGGATACGGGCCCCAGTTGTATTCATGCCGCCCCCAAAACGATCAGGTGACGTTCGGCCTCCAGGCCGGGAACCTGCAATTTGACATCGCGCCGCAACTGAGCGCCTTTCAACTGGGCGATCTCCTCGTTTGGGTACAGGCCTTTCATGGCCAGCCATTCACCGCCTGGCGCAAGCAAGGAGGCGCTGAGCCGGACGAATTCGGACAGATCGCTAAAGGCGCGGGAGATGATCTGGGGGAATTTGCCATCCAGATTCATGTCTTCCACCCGACCTTGGACCACGGCTACATTGGCCAGTTTGAGGTCGATGACGGCCTGTTGCATGAATGCGCATTTCTTGTGGCTGGCATCCATCAGGGTGACCTGCATATCCGACCGGGCCAGCGCCAGGGGAATGCCGGGTAAGCCGGCGCCGCTGCCGACATCCAGCAGTCGATCCGCCGTAACGTAAGACAACGTCGCCAAGCTATCCAGTAGATGGTGCGTCAACATGCGCTCGGGCTCGTGTATGGCGGTCAGGTTGTAGGTCTTGTTCCACTTGCCCAGCAGCGCCAGATAATCCAGCAGTCGGGCCTGCACTTCCGACCCGATTTCCAGGCCCATCGCCGTTAGCGCCTGGTTCAGACGAACTGACAGAGTCATGCGCTTTTTTCCTCTCGTATAGGCTCCACTCGCTTCAGATGGACCAGCAACACAGAGACCGCCGCCGGGGTAACGCCCGAAACACGCGCCGCCTGACCCAAGGTCGCCGGCCTGGCCTGGCTCAGCTTTTGCCTGGCCTCGATGGACAGCGACGCGATACTCATGTAGTCGATATCTGCCGGCAGGAACAGGTTCTCGAACTGCCGCTGGCGGGCGATCTCGTCTCGTTGCCGAGTTACATAACCGGAATATTTGGCCTCGATTTCCAATTGCCCCTGTACTGCGGGGTCTGTCAGCCCCGGCCCAGCATTCGGCAAGCTCATCAGGTCCGCATAAGACACTTCAGGCCGGCGCAACAGATCGAATAAGCTGTATTCGCGCTCGATCGGCTTGCCCAAGACTCGTATCGCATCTTCCGCTGGCAAGCGGTTCGGCTGAACCCAGGTACTCCGTAAACGTTCTGACTCGCGAGCAATGGCCTCGCGTTTAACCTCAAAACACCGCCATCGATCATCATCGACCAGGCCCAGCCTGCGGCCGGTCTCGGTCAGGCGCAGATCGGCATTATCCTCGCGCAGACTGAGCCGATATTCGGCCCGACTGGTAAACATGCGGTAGGGCTCCGACACACCGCGCGTGATCAGGTCGTCCACCATGACCCCCAGATAGGCCTCGTCCCGGCGTGGCCACCAGGGCTCTTTTTCCCGCACCAGCAAACCGGCGTTGAGACCAGCCAACAAGCCCTGGGCGGCCGCCTCCTCGTAGCCGGTAGTGCCGTTGATCTGACCGGCGAAGAACAGACCGGCAATAGCCTTGGTTTCCAGCGACGGTTTCAGGCCGCGCGGATCGAAATAGTCATATTCGATGGCGTAGCCCGGACGCAGCAAGTGTGCTTTCTCCAGACCCCGAATCGAACGCACCAACTCAAGTTGGACATCGAAGGGCAGACTGGTCGAGATACCGTTGGGATAGAACTCATGGGTGGTCAGGCCTTCCGGTTCCAGGAATATCTGGTGCGAATCCTTGTCCGCGAAGCGCTTGATCTTGTCCTCGATGGACGGACAGTAACGGGGTCCAACGCCTTCGATTACGCCAGTATAGAGCGGCGAGCGGTCCAACCCGGCCAGGATGATTCCGTGCGTGTGGGCATTGGTCTGGGTGATCCAGCAGGGCAACTGACGCGGATGCATAGCCGCCTCGCCCACGAACGAGAACACCGGTTCGGGCGTATCGCCCAACTGCTCCTGCATCACGGAGAAATCGATGCTGCGGCCATCGATACGCGGCGGCGTGCCGGTCTTCAGCCGGCCGGCCGGCAGTTGCAGTTCACGTAGCCGCACCGCCAGCGATACTGCCGGCGGATCACCCATGCGACCGGCTGGAAAATGCTCCAGGCCGATGTGAATCAAGCCTGCTAGAAAGGTGCCAGCCGTCAGGACCACGGCCCGGCAGTTAAAGGTCACGCCGATCTGAGTTCTGACCCCGACTACCCGGTCGCCTGCCAGCACTAGATCGTCCACCGCTTGCTGGAACAAGGTCAAATTGGCTTGATTTTCCAGTCGGCTGCGGATGGCCTGCTTATATAAAATGCGGTCAGCCTGGGCACGAGTTGCGCGCACCGCTGGCCCCTTGGATGAATTCAACGTCCTGAACTGGATACCGGCCTCGTCCGTGGCCAGCGCCATTGCCCCGCCCAGGGCGTCAACCTCGCGAACCAGATGGCCCTTACCAATGCCGCCGATAGACGGATTGCAGGACATCTGGCCCAGCGTCTCGATGTTGTGACTGAGCAGCAGCGTCTTGACGCCCATGCGGGCGCAGGCAAGCGCCGCCTCAGTGCCGGCATGGCCACCGCCGACCACGATCACATCAAAATTGTCCGGGAAAATCATTAAGTTAGTTATCAACGAAGAGACATCAACAGAAGCGGCATTCTACGCAGATTCCGCTCGTGTTTCACGTGAAACACTCGGCAGCCGGGGGATGGCGGCGCGGATCAGGGCTTATGCATGCTCATACAACTTGTGATAAAGCCCGCCTTTCTCCATCAGGCTACCGTGGTCACCCTCCTCCACCACCCTGCCGCCCTCGAATACCAGTATGCGGTCTGCTTGCCTCACCGCCGATAGTCGATGAGCAATAATCAGGGTCGTCCGACCACGCAGAAACTCGGCCATTGCGCCATGCAGCCGCCTTTCAGTCTCGCCATCCAATGCCGACGTGGCTTCATCAAGGATGACCACCTTGGGCTCCGACAAAACCATGCGGGCGATAGCCAAACGCTGGCGTTGGCCGCCGGACAAGCGGACTCCATGCCGCCCGACTATGGTATCCAGACCCTCCGGCATGGTTTCGACCATGGTCTTCAATTGAGCAACGGCCAGGGATTGCCATAACGCGCTATCAGGGTATTCCCTGCCCATGGACAGGTTCTCTCGTATGCTGGCATTGAACAAGATAGGGTGTTGCAACACCACGCCAACGTGATCGCGCACCGTGGCCCAACCAATCTCCCGAACCGGGGTGCCGCCATAACATATCTCACCGGAATCGGGCGGATATAGGCCCAACAGCGCCTGAACCAGGGTCGATTTTCCGCCCCCAGAGGCGCCCACCAAGGCCACCTTCTCTCCGGGCGCCACGCTGAGACTGACCTGATCGAGCGCCATTTCGCCTTCGCCGTAGGAGAAACTGACCGACCGCAGCTCCAAGCCAACCGTATTCTGGTTCTGGAAGGGGTCCTTGCCGCTGCCTGTCTCGGCCACCGAATCGAGCGCCAATAAGCCGTTTATCCTGGCCATGGCGCCATTGGCGGCAAACCATGCGTACTGCATGTTGATGATTTCCTGTACCGGCGACATCATGAACCAGAGGTAACCGAACACCGCCAACATCTCGCCAATAGTCAGGCCGGAATAAAGCACCATGAACATGGCCAGCGCCCTGAAGGCGTCGAACCCCGCCAGAAAGATAAAAAAGGAAACCCGATTCATGGCATCTGACTTCCAGGCAAATGCCGCCGCATAGCGTCTGATGTCGCCAGCCCTGTCCATAACCCGCGCCAAGTAATGCTTTTCCCGATTCATGGCGCGAATCTGAGACAAGGCATCCAATGTTTCGGCCAGCGCTTCCTGGAAGCATTCAAATGCCGAATTTTCCTGTTTTTTCAGTTCTTTAACCCGTTTGCCAAAGCGGGTCGAAAACACAATAACGACCGGATTTAGAAGCAAAATAAACAGCGCCAGCCGCCAGTTCATCCAGAACAACACGACCGCAACCCCCAGCAAGGACAAGATGGCCACCAGAAATCGGGCGATGGAAGCACCTAAAAATGCGTCGATCGCATTGACGTCGGTCACGAAATGCGAAGTCACCTTACCGGAACCCAAAGTCTCGTACTGGGACAGTGCGATCCCGGATAGCCTGGCCAGCATTCGGCGCCGGATGCCATAGACGACCTCCTTGGCGACCAGTGCAAACGAGCGGCCCTGCCAGACGTTGAACACGATAGCCACAAACCGAAGCGCCAGGGTCAGCAGCAACGCTGTACCGATGTATAGCGCCGGGCCATGCCAGGATTGCGGGAACCATGGGCCTATGGTTGCGATATACCTGCCGGGCCGGTTCAACAGCACCTCGTCCACCAATATCGGCAGGACCAGCGGCACAGGAACGGCGGCCAAAACAGCCAGTATGGCGGCCAGGTTACCCAATAGCAGGCTTTTCCGATGGCTACCAACCTCATCCAGAATAGCGCGCCAAGTCAGTGTTTCGGGCCCTTGATCCAGCCTCGTGCGCTGCTTATCCAACATTGTTTTATAAGGCATTTTTGAGCTATAAAGAACCGTGTAATATTATCGCTGGGTATGAAAATGAATACTCTTTGGGATAGTGGTTCAACGACCGAAAATGGCCCTCGCAGTGTACTGGAGTCGCGCTATGCACATATCGTCGATGGGTTGCTGAGGGTGTGGGATAACCCCGAGGCGACCGAGCTTTATCTGAATTCCGTCCTGGTTGATGACCGAGATGACCGCAAGGGCCTGCCAGCGGAGGCTTTTGATGAGCTGATGTTCCTGTCGGATTTGAATTGGAAACGCACTCATTTCAACGCCGATGGAGTGCAGATTACCGCTGAGGATTTTAGTTTCGGCATCTGATAAAGCGCCGAGTCACTTGCCGATGCAGAAGCGGCTGAATATCTCACCCAGCAGGTCGTCAGCGGTAAATTCACCGGTAATAGTGGAGAGTTCGGATTGTGCCAGCCGTAGTTCCTCAGCGAGGATTTCCAGCCGTTCGAGTTCATCGCTCGCGTGGGCTAGGTGACCGGCCGCGCCACTTAACGCTTCCAGATGTCGACGGCGGGCCATGAAGGTGCCTTCGCCGGTGGTTTGCCAACCGGCAAGCGCCAACAAGCGCTGTTTCAGCACATCCACGCCCAAACCATTCTTAGCAGAAAGCCAGACTTCCTTGCCATCCGCCGCGAGACGTGCTGGCTCGTCGGTCAAGTCGATCTTGTTATGCACGGTCAGCAACGCAATATCAGGCAATCTGGCCAATATCGCGGCTTCTTGTTCGCCAACGCCATGGCCGGCATCGACCAGCAATAATGCGACATCGGCCTGTTCAACTGCCTTCCAGGTACGCTCTATGCCGAGCTTCTCAATCACATCGTCCGTTTCTCGAAGACCCGCCGTATCGGTGATATGTAGTGGAACGCCGTCGATCTGAACGGCCTCGCACACTGCATCCCGTGTAGTGCCGGCTATCTCGGTAACGATGGCCGCCTCAAAACCTGCCAGTCGATTGAGCAAGCTCGATTTGCCAACATTGGGTTGACCGATCAGGACCACATTGAGGCCTTCGCGCAGCAGCGCGCCCTGACGCGCCTGTGCCCGAACCAGCGCCAGTTTGGCCTCGATATCGCGGAGTTGACCTGGCAGGTTGGCCTTTTCCAGAAAGTCGATAGCCTCTTCGGGAAAATCCAGCGTCGCTTCGACCAGCATCCGTAGCCTGATAAGCGCAGCGACCAGTTCATGTACCCGCCGGCTGAATTCGCCGGTCATGGAACGCACCGCTGAGCGGGCGGCCTCTTTGCTCTGGGCATCGATCAGGTCGGCTATGCTCTCGGCTTGCGCCAGATCGATCTTGTTGTTCAGAAAGGCACGCCGGCTGAATTCGCCCGCCTCGGCGAGGCGGGCGCCAAGCTCAAGACAACGCTCCAGGATTAATTGCAGTACCTGTGGGCCGCCGTGACCTTGTAATTCAAGCACGGTCTCGCCGGTAAAGGAGTGGGGCGCCGGAAAGAACAGGGCGATGCCCTCGTCCAGAACCTCATCGTTACCGTCCTTGAACTTAGCGAAACGGGCCTGGCGGGGTATGAGCGAGGCGCCGATCAATCCCTCGACTATGTTGGATAGATCAGGTCCAGAGACCCTAACCACGCCGATGCCGCCCCTGCCAGGGGCTGTGGCAATGGCGGCGATTGCGTCAGTTGCTGGCGGGCTTACCATGTCCGGCGCGCTCAATCACATGGTTGATGCGCCATTGTTGCAGGATCGACAGGACATTGTTAACCAACCAGTACAGCACCAACCCCGAGGGAAAGAAGAAAAACATGACCGAAAATGCGATCGGCATGAACATCATCACCTTGGCTTGCACCGGATCGGGCGGCTTGGGCGACAGTCGCTGCTGAATGAACATGGTGGCCGCCATGACCAAGGGCAGGATATAAAATGGATCCGGCTCGGATAGGTCGTGTATCCATAACGCAAACGGCGCCTGGCGCAGTTCGACGGCTGACATCAGGGCCCAATAAAGGGCGATAAAAACCGGTATCTGAACCACAATTGGTAAACAACCGCCCAGGGGATTTATTTTCTCTTCCTGATAGACCTTCATCATCTGCTCATGCAGCTTCTGCCGGTCGTCACCGAAACGCTCCTTGATATGCTGCAAACGCGGCGTCAGCTTACGCATCTGGGCCATGGACTTGTAGCTGGCAGCGGACAGCGGGTAAAAGGCCAGCTTGACGATCACCGTCAACAAAATGATGGCCGTTCCCCAGTTATGCACCAGCGAATTCAGCCAACTCAACAACAGGAATAACGGATACGCCAATACTGTAAGCCAGCCGTAATCGACTACGTGCTCAAGCCCATGCGCCAGCGCCTTAAGCTTTGCCTGATCCTGAGGACCGGCATAGAGTCGCATCTCTACATGCTTCGTTTCGCCTGGAGCTATCTTGACGGCCGGCAAGAGCATACCGGCGCTGTACTCGTCGCTGCCCAGGGCGCGGGTATAAAACTCGCGTTTGGCGTTATTCGCCGGATCGGGCGTTACCCAGGCCGCGACGAAATGGTGTTGAACCATGCCGATCCAGCCATCGGCGGCCGATTTAACGTGGTCTTGTTTGCCTTTTTGTATATCTGAAAAATCGATCTTCTGGAACTTGCCGGATTCGGTATACATGGCCGGGCCGGTAAAACCCCGGACATAAGCGGATTCGCCGTCAGGCTTCTTGCCATCATGCTGAAACTGGAAGTAGGGATACCCTTCGACAGCCGTCGTGCCCAAGTTATGCACCGCATAGTCTACATCGATTGCATAGTCGCCACGGTGAAAGGTATAAGTTTTGACCACTTCGACACCCGCCAAAACCGCCTTCATGGCGACCTTGAGGTCGTTCTCTCCTGGCTTTAGCCGATACTCGCCGGGCTGAAGCTCATAGACGGTCTTATGGTTGGCCAAATCATTGCCGACAAATCCGGACTGGGCGAAATAGCGGTGGCTGACGCTTTCCTCGAACAACTTGAGCAGCTTGGTCTTGTCCGCATCCTGGTGATACGCGTTCAGGGTAATGTCGCGCAAGTCGCCGCCATTGGCATCAATGACCGCAGATACCAAATCGGTCTTGACGATCACCCTGGCGCCCATGGCGGTTGTCGAACTTGATGTCTGGCTAGGCTTAGCTGATGGCTGCAATTGCTGGCTCGGTACCGGCAAGGCCGCATCTTGCAATTGCCGCTGGACAGTTTGCGCTGGCTTGGGACGGTTGTAATCCTCCCAAGCGTTCCACAACATCAATAGGGAGAAGGAAAATACGACAAAGGCAATAAGACGCTGAAAATCCATGTTCTACCCGTTCATTAAACAGAGGATGTATTCTCGCCGGATGAAGCCGCCGCCTTAAACAAATTCCATTCCGCCCGATAGTCGGCGCCTGTGCCAACAGTTTTCAACCGAACAACCACATCGATGCCGTTGAGTCCGTGTTGAGTGAGCCGAAAGGACTCACGCAACACCCTTTTAGCACGGTTGCGATCCACGGCCCGGGAAAGCAACCGCTTAGCTATCACCAAACCCAAACGTGAGAAACCTAGACCATTCTGGCGATAAAATATATCTAGGTAGGTTCCGCGGTGAACATGCTTAAAACGAAAAACGGATGAAAACTCATCCGTTTTTCTGAGTTTGCTATCCCAACCGAAGGCATTGCCAGGATTTGCCTCATCAAGGCTATCCCGATCTATCCCGCGATTAAACGGCGAGACGCTTGCGGCCTTTGGCGCGGCGGGCATTGATCACGGCGCGGCCGCCTTTGGTTTTCATGCGGGCGCGAAAACCATGGGTGCGCTTGCGATGAACGACGGAGGGCTGGTAAGTGCGTTTCATGGCGAATCCTAATGGCTACAATACGGAAAAGCCTTGCATTAGACCTTTTGAACCCATTGGTTGTCAAACTTTTTACCGTTCGTCCACCATCTGGCGATGCTACAATGGCCGCTCTCCGTTGCCCCTTTCTTAACCCGACTCCCTTATGCACGATTTCTGGACACATTGCCTGGGCCATTTTCAAGCGAAACTCAATGCCCAGCAAGTGAACACCTGGATCAAGCCACTAAGCATCAGCGCTGAATCGGGCCAGATAACGATCACAGCGCCCAATCGGTTTGTCGCCCAATGGGTGCGGGATCGTTTCCTTACCGACATCGAAGAACTTGCCCTGGCGTTTTTCGACAAACCCGTCACCCTTACGGTGGCCGTAAATAACAAGACACCGACCGAAGCGAGTACGGGTGAAACGCCGGCATCGCCTCTAGCCCATTCAGCGCCGGTAAAACAAGCTACCGAAGCTAAACCGGTTCTAAATGAATCCAGGCTGAACCCCCATTTCACCTTTGCCAGCTTTGTACCCGGCAAGGCGAATGACCTCGCCCGTGCTGCGGCCTTACAGGTCGCCGAGAACCCCGGCGCCAGTTACAACCCGATGTTCGTTTATGGCGGTACCGGGCTTGGCAAGACCCACCTTATCCAGGCCATCGGCAATACCGTACTGGAGCACAACCCAAAGGCTTGCGTTCGTTACATCCATGCCGAACGTTACGTATCGGATATGGTCAGGGCATTCCGACACAAGTCTTTCGATGAATTTAAACGCAAATACGACAACCTGGATATCCTGCTTATCGACGATATCCAATTTTTCTCCGGAAAAGGTCGCACCCAGGAAGAGTTTTTCTACACCTTCAACAGCCTGATCGAATCACATAAGCAGGTTATTATCACCAGTGATACCTTCCCAAAGGACATGGAAGGCATCGAGGAAAGGTTGAAATCCCGCTTCAGTTGGGGCTTGACCGTGATGTTGGAACCTCCTGAACTAGAAATGCGAGTCGCTATTCTGCTCGACAAGGCGCTGCAAGAAGGCGAGACGCTAGGCGAAGCTACCGCCTTCTTCATCGCCAAACAGGTGCGTTCCAATGTCCGTGAACTGGAAGGGGCGCTCAAGCGCGTCATGGCCTACGCCCGTTTCCACAAACAACCTATTTCGGTCGAATTAGCCAAGGAAGCACTAAAAGACCTGCTAGCCGTACAGAACCGCCAGGTATCGATCGAAAACATCCAAAAAACAGTGGCTGACTACTACAAAATTAAGGTCTCGGACATGTTCTCTAAAAAACGTACCCGCATCCTTGCCCGACCGCGCCAGCTCGCCATGCACCTAGCCAAGGAACTGACTGATCTTTCCCTACCGGAAATTGGCCAATCCTTTGGTGGTAGAGACCACACCACGGTCATGTATGCTTGCAGGAAGATTGAAGAACTAAAAAGTACCGACTCCGTACTCAAAAAAGATTACAGTTTGCTGATCCAAGTGCTAACAGGATAAGTCTGTGGATAACCGGTTGCTATTTTGTGTATAACTTCTACTTCTACTAGCCGTATGTTTTTTTTCCACATTCCGTACCCAGTTGACAGGGTATTTATCCACCGACTTCCGTCTACCGTAGTCGGTTGTTTTTAATTAAACTTAGCAAGTTATACAGATACATGCCCAGCGCCTGTTACTACGAACAAAGAGAGATAACATGCTTGTTCTAAATTGCCAAAAGGAACATCTACTCAAGCCCCTTCAAGCCATCGTTGGCGTTGTGGAGCGCAAGCACACGCTCCCCATCCTCTCCAATATTCTGGTCGAGAGTAGCAATGGCAAGACGGCATTGATCGCCACCGACCTGGAATTACAGATCACGACCTGGATGGAAGACAAGGCGGAACAGGATGTTTCGTTCACCGTGTCAGCTCGTAAGCTGCTGGACATCACCCGCTCCCTGCCGGACGAGACTTCACTATCCTTGGACATCAACAACGACCTGATGCGAATACAGGCTGGAAAAAGCCGTTTTAATCTACAGACACTACCCGCCAGAGATTTCCCAAAACTACAGACCAGCGAGGATGAAGGAACCCGTTTCAAGATTGGTGCGGGAAAACTACGCAATTTGCTGGCCAGGGCTCAATACGCCATGGCAGTGCAGGACATACGTTATTACCTGAACGGTATGCTATTCCAGCTACAGGCAGACAAGCTGGTTGTAGCAGCCACGGATGGTCACCGTTTGGCGCTAGACGCGATCGACCTGGTAGGCGAAACAGCCAATGCGATAGAGATGATTCTCCCGCGCAAGACGGTTATGGAATTAATCAAATTACTGGGCGAAGGCGATGAGGTAGTCACAATTCAAGCGGGAACCAATCAAGTGGTGTTCCTGCACCCAGAGTTTGAACTACGCAGCAAAGTGGTCGACGGGAAATTTCCGGATTACCAGCGAGTGGTACCCGTCGGTTATGAGAAGTTCTTTATAATCAATCGTCTTCGTCTGCATCAAGCACTGGCACGCGCCTCGATCCTGACCAATGACAAATATCGAGGAGTTAGATTCGCCCTGACTTCCGGTAGTCTGCGCATAGCCTGTAGCAACAACGAGCAGGAAGAGGCTCAGGAAGAGATGGATATCGACTATACCTTCGATCCGCTGGATATTGGCTTCAACGTTCAGTATGTTCAGGATGTACTCAACAACCTGGATAGTGAAGTGGTTAAATGCGGGTTTGGTGATGCCAACAGCAGCATGTTGATCACCATTCCAGGGGATGAAAACTTCAATTATGTCGTTATGCCGATGCGCATATAAGCACCCAGAATTTTTTCGAACGACCAGCGCGATCGGTAGCGGCGCCTGCTTACTTTAACCAGGCGGCCGATTGTTTCACGTGAAACCTATTTGAGTATTCAACCATGCCCGAAAACTACGACGAATCAAGCATCCAGCAACTGGAAGGTCTGGAAGCGGTACGGAAACGGCCGGGCATGTACATCGGCGATACACAGGATGGGACCGGCCTACACCATATGGTATTCGAGGTGATCGATAACGCAATTGACGAAGCCTTGGCCGGCTATTGCGACGACATCAAGGTTATTATCCACTCGGATAATTCCATATCCGTGACCGATAACGGTCGGGGTATTCCGGTTGGCATAAAATTTGATGATAAGCATGAACCAAAGCGTTCAGCGGTCGAGATCGTCATGTGTGTGCTTCATGCTGGCGGTAAGTTCAATCAAAACAGTTACAAGGTTTCCGGTGGCCTGCACGGGGTCGGCGTTTCTTGCGTCAATGCACTTTCCAAGTGGCTCAAACTGACGATACATCGGGAAGGCAAAACCTACTTCATGGAATTTCATCGCGGCGCCGTTCAGAACCGACAGATTGAGATGCAGAAAGGCGTTGAAGTGTCGCCCATGCAGGTAATCGGCGCCGCACAGCATAGTGGGACCGAGGTACGGTTTCGCGCCGATGAAGAAATTTTCGGTACCGTGGATTACCACTATGAAATACTGGCCAAGCGCATCCGTGAGCTGTCTTTCCTGAATAACGGCGTCAAGATTGAACTGATCGACGAACGCGATGGCAGACATGAAAACTTTGCCTTTTCTGGTGGGGTAAAAGGTTTTGTCGAATACATTAATCGTGCCAAAACGGTACTGCACCCCAATGTTTTTTCCTCGATCGGTGATTCTAATCAGGCCGGAGTTACCATTTCGGTCGAGGTCGCCATGCAGTGGAACAACGGCTACCAGGAACAAACACTCTGTTTTACCAATAATATTCCCCAGACGGACGGCGGTACCCACCTAACCGGTCTGCGCGCAGCCATGACCCGGATTATCAACAAGTACATCGATGAACATGAGATCGCCAAAAAGGCCAAGGTGGAAATTACCGGCGACGATATGCGCGAGGGCCTGACCTGCGTCCTATCGGTCAAGATGCCGGACCCCAAATTCTCTTCCCAGACCAAGATGAAACTGGTTTCCAGCGAGGCTCGGCCTGCGGTGGAGGATGTAGTGGCCTCCAAGCTGGCCGAGTACCTTCAGGAAAAGCCGGCTGATGCCAAGACGATTTGTGCCAAGATAGTCGAGGCCGCCCGTGCCCGTGAGGCGGCCCGCAAGGCGCGTGACATGACCCGACGTAAAGGTGTGCTGGATTCCGCAGGCCTGCCAGGCAAACTGGCCGATTGCCAGGAGAAAGACCCTGCTTTGTGCGAGCTGTACCTGGTCGAGGGCGATTCCGCCGGCGGCTCCGCCAAGCAGGGCCGCGACCGTAAATTCCAGGCGATCCTGCCGCTCAAGGGCAAGATACTTAACGTCGAGAAGGCACGCTTCGATAAGATGCTGTCTTCGCAGGAGGTTGTCACCCTGATCACGGCGCTGGGTACCGGCATAGGTTCCGGGCTTGGCAAAGACGATTACAACCCAGCCAATCTCAGATACCACCGCATCATCATCATGACCGACGCGGACGTGGATGGCTCCCACATTCGCACTCTGCTGCTCACGTTCTTTTATCGCCAGATGCCGGAGTTGGTTGAACGCGGTCATATTTATATTGCCCAGCCGCCGCTTTACAAGGTAAAGCAAGGCAAGAACGAGACCTATCTGAAGGACGATTACGAATTCAAGCAACACCTGCTCAGGGTCGCGTTGAACGGGGCGGAACTGCGGCCTCGGCAGGACGCGGAGCCACTGCCGCGCGAGACCTTCGAAGAGATCGCCCGCCAGTATCTGGTTTCCGAAGCGATCATCGAGCGTCTGTCCCGGCGCATGGATCGCGATGTCCTGTATAGCCTGCTACATATACCGCCCTTGTCTTTGGATAGCGAGGCGGATACCGCCTTCGCTGCCGGAAAATTGCTGGCTGAGTTGAAGAAACTAGGCCAGGTCAACGTTAAGTCCACGCATGTAGAAAGCGGTTGGCGGCTGGAAATTACCAAAATCCGACACGGCATCAGCTTTACCAGCTACTTGACCAAAGATTTCCTGGTTGGCGTCGATTATGAACAGATTAAACAGACGGCGGAGATATTGTCAGGCTTGCTACAGGAGGGTGCGGAGATTCGTCGCGGCGAAGCCAGGGCCGCCGCCTACGACTTCAAACAAGCGCTGGACTGGCTGCTGGAAGAGGTTAAGAAGAGCATGGGCATCCAGCGCTACAAGGGCCTGGGCGAAATGAACCCGGAACAACTTTGGGAAACCACTATGGACCCGCAAGTGCGCCGTTTATTGAGGGTGCAGATCGAGGACGCCATTGCCGCCGATGCCATCTTCACAATGCTCATGGGCGAAGAGGTTGAACCGCGCCGAAACTTTATCGAAACGAACGCCCTTGGGGTGCGTAACCTGGACGTGTAAGTTACCCGGAGCGCTGTTGTACAGCGCTCAATGGTTACCGAATTAAATCAACCGCCGGTTGTGTTCATGAAGCGGATTAGTTTATTTGGTTGTTCGTGGAAATCGTGGCGCTCCGGTTTGAGGTCGATGGCACGACGCACCGCCGCCGCCAGTTCATCGTCGCTAGCGCCGCCGCGCAGCAAGGTGCGGAAATCCATGCGCTCTTCCTGACCCAGACACAGATTCATCTGGCCATCCACAGTCAGTCGAACACGGTTGCAGGTCGCGCAGAAGTGCTGCGACAACGGGGTGATGAAGCCGACCGTGAAACGGCCGTCCGTCGTACCCAGGTAGCGGGCAGGACCGCCGCCCGGCAACATAGCGTCGACCAGGCTAAAACGCGCTTGCAGTTGGTGTTTGATCGGTTGCAGATCGACATAGCCCATCTTGCGCGCGGTGTCGCCCATCGGCATCAACTCAATCAAGCGCAGCACATAGCCGCGTTCGAGACAGAAATCGACCATGGCATCGACCTCGTCGGCGTTGTCGCGCATCACCACCATGTTTAGCTTGATCGGCGCGAAACCGGCGGCGCTGGCAGCCTCCAGGCCAGCCAGAATTTCGTTCAGCACCGGTCGACCGTTGATCCGGGCAACGGTATCGGCATCGAGCGAATCGAGGCTAACGTTCAGCCTGGTCACCCCGGCGGCCTTCAGCTCTACCGCCATTCTGGCCAACTGAGTGGCGTTAGTGGACAGCGAAACATCTTCAATGCCGGGCAGGGCGGCGATGCGCTGGACCAGTTCGCTTACGTTACGGCGCAGCAGGGGTTCGCCGCCGGTGAGCCGCAGCCGCTTCATGCCCAGAGCCGCGAACACCCCGAGCAGGCGCTCGATCTCGTCGAAGGTCAGCCAGTGTTCCGGCTCCTCGAAATCCTTGAACCCATTAGGAATGCAATAGGCGCAGCGCAGGTCGCAGCGGTCAGTGACGGACAGGCGCAGGTATTCGATGGCGCGTCCGAAACGATCGGTGAGTGGGGCGGTTATCATGAGCGAAGTTTATTCGACATTGAGCGATCCTGACAGTGCATACGAAACATATCGACGTCGAGCCGGCGGAGCTTGTAGCATTATTGTTTTAATTGATTACCGACTATTTATGGCGCTACTCACTTTTGCTGAAGCTAAAGCCCGGTTGCTGGCCGCTGCCCGGCCGGTGACCGAAATCGAGCAGATCGACTTGGCCGATGCCTTTGGGCGCGTCCTGGCTGAGCATCTGATCTCACCGATGACCGTGCCGCCCTTTGCCAATGCCGCAATGGATGGTTACGCGATGCGCTCTGCCGATGCCGCCGTGGCTGGCGTCCGACTACCTGTAAGCCAGCGTATCGCCGCCGGTGATGTGGCCCAGGCGCTGGCGCCGGGCAGCGCGGCGCGCATTTTTACCGGCGCTCAGATTCCGGATGGGGCCGATGCAGTGGCGATGCAGGAAGATTGCCAGGCCGATAGCGATTTCGTCATCGTCAATCGGCCGCCGCACGTCGGTCAGCATGTGCGCCTGAAGGGTTCCGCGCTCACCGCCGGCAAGCCCATACTGGTCGCCGGCAGCTACTTTTCAGCCGCTGCCATGGGACTCGTGGCTTCGGTGGGTATCGCCCGGGTCGGGGTGTTTCGTCGACTCAAGGTCGCCATCTTCTTCACCGGCAGCGAACTGACGATGCCAGGCGAAGCCCTGCCACCCGGCCACATATACAACTCCAACCGCTATGTCATGCGCGGCTTTTTGCAGGGCTTGGGCATCGAGGTCATCGACCTCGGCATCGTTCCGGATGACCGCCAGGCTACCCGCGAAGCGCTGCGCCGGGCGGTCGCCGAGGCGGATATCATCGTCACCAGCGGCGGCATGTCGGTGGGCGATGAGGACCATGTCACCGCCGCCGTCAAGGCAGAAGGCCATATCGACGTCTGGAAGATCGCTGCCAAACCAGGCAAGCCGCTGGCCTTCGGTGGCGTGACGGTCGGCAACCGTGAGGCGGCCTTCGTTGGTCTGCCGGGTAACCCGGTGGCGGTCTGGTCGAGCCTGCTTACCCTGGCGGTCCCGTTTCTGCGCCGTTGCCAGGGGCTAACCCGGATCGAGCCGGAACCCCTGATCTTGCGCGCCGACTTCAACTACACGGTCAAGGGCAACCGCGTCGAGTTTGTACGGGTATGGCGCAACGAAAACGGCGGCCTGGATGTCTATCCGACCCAGGATTCCGCCGTCATTTCCTCGGCAGTCTGGGCCGACGGCGTAGCGCCGATCGCGGCGGGCGCCAGCGTGCGACCTGGCGACCAGGTGACATTCCTGCCCGGCCCGGGCTGGAACCCTTGAACCCGCACGGTCAACAACGTGTCAGCCCCGCGCTGCGCTGGCTCAACGTCGTTCTGCGTGGTCTGCATCTGGCGGCGGTGATCGGTCTGGGGGCGGCTGTCCTGGGCGCCCCCCTATCGGTTCACCAGCAATCCATGGGCGTGCTTGTGACCGGCCTCGCCATGCTGAGTCTGGACCTCTGGGCCAAACCCCGTATGTTGCAGGAATGGTCTGGGGCCGCGCTGGTCATCAAGCTGGCGGTGGTGGCCTGGATGGCGGTCGATGTCGAATTGAGGTTGCCCTTGTTTTGGGCGCTGGTGGTTTGGTCGGCCATCTTCGCCCATGCGCCCGCCGCCTTTAGACATGCGCCCTGGCGAGGCAAAAACAACCGAACATCAAAACTGGACTGATTCAGGCTGCGGAACAAACCGCGCAGTCCGGGTCCCTTGGCAGCTTCACCCGTTGCCAGGTCATCGTCTCGGCGTCGAACAGCACCAGATAGCCCGCAAGAGGATTAGTGGCATCCAGCAGTAGTCGGATGGCCTCGCCGGCCTGTAGGCTGCCGATCATGCCAGTCAATGGTGCGAACACGCCCATGGTGGCGCAGCGTTCTTCGGCCTCGGCCTGGGTGTCCGGGAACAGACAGTGGTAGCAAGGGGAGTCGTTCTGGCGCAGGTCGAACACCGCCAACTGACCAGCGAAGCGGATGGCAGCGCCGCTCACCAGCGGCTTGCGCAGCCTGACGCAGGCGCGGTTGACGGCATGGCGGGTGGCGAAGTTGTCGCAGGCATCCACCACCACATCGGCGGCCGCCACCAGGTCCATGAGTTCCGCCTCGCCGACCCGGTGCGCCACCGGCGTCACCCGGCAGTCCGGGTTGATCTCGGCCAGGGCGCGGCGCGCCGATTCTGCCTTGTTGACGCCCACCGTGGCCTCGCGGTGCACGATCTGGCGTTGCAGATTGGTCATATCCACCACGTCGCTATCGCAGATTGTCAGCCGGCCGACCCCGGCGGAGGCCAGATAGAGGCTGGCCGGTGAACCCAGGCCGCCGGCGCCGATCAGCAGCACATGCCCGGCCAGCAGCCTATCCTGGCCGTCCAGGTCGATCTGGGGTAGCAATATGTGGCGGCTGTAGCGGATCAACTGGCGGTCGTCCATCGGATTGCTCCTTCGCATGGCGGCATTTGACCAGACCGGCTGGCATGACGGAAAAACCAGCGCGAGGCTGGTTTTAGTGTGGTGGTGGAGACAGGGAGGATCGAACTCCCGACCTTCTGATTGCGAACCAGACGCTCTCCCAGCTGAGCTATGCCCCCAGAGGGGGCCATTCTACCGCATGTCGGCGGCACTTGCGAAGTATGGCGAGACACGCTGCGCCACGGTCTGGCCAATCAAGAATTATCGATTTCGACTCGGTTGCGACCGGCTTGTTTGGCCCGATAGAGTGCGGCGTCAGAGCGGGAGAATAGTTGTTCAATCCGATCATCCGGCTTCAACATGGTTACGCCGATGCTGATGGTAATGGTTGGCAATGACATGCCATGGGGCGCTTTAATGGTTTGCTTGGCAACCCCGTAGCGCATCCGCTCGGCCAGTTCCGCCGCGCCTTGCAGGGTGGTATCGGGCAGCAGTACGGCGAACTCCTCACCGCCGACCCGGCCGATGAGATCGAAGCCACGCAGGCTTTCCCGGCAATGATGGGCGATGGTCTTCAGCGCGATGTCGCCGGCCAGGTGACCGAAGCCATCGTTGATCCGCTTGAAATGGTCCACGTCGAACATCATGAAGCATAGCGCGGTGCCGTGACGATGGGCGCGGGCGATCTCGCGCTCGCCCCACTCGGTGAAATGATTGCGGTTGGCGACGCCAGTCAGATCGTCGACGGTCGCCCGGCGTCGCAATTCATCTTCCATCGTTTTGCGCTGGCCGATGTCCTGAATGGCGACGAAGAAATAATCAATAGTCTTGTCGGGCCCGCGTTCAGCCTGGATCGAGACGATGGTCGGCAGGTAGCTGCCGTCGCGGCGGCGGAAGCGTTTTTCCATCGAGATGCGGTCGATCTCACCGGCGAGGAGTTGGCGCTGTTGCAGCGCATGGGCCGCTTGGTCGTCGGGGTGGACCATCAGCGGGCAGGATACGCCGATCAACTCGCGTTCACTGTAGCCCAGCATCTGACAGAGATGGTTGTTGACCCGCACCCAACGCAGGTCGGCGCTGGCCTCGGCCAGGCCGATCTGGCCGATATTGAAATAATTGCGGAATCGTGCCTCGCTGGCTGATAGCTCCAGGGTACGCGCCCGAATCTTTTTTTCTAAGTCGCGCCTAGCCCTTCTAAGCGCCTGTTGCCGCTCGTGCAACTCGGTCACCAAGACGTTCGTTCCCAGTATGGCGACGATGCTGGCGATCAAAAAAAGATTTAAGGTGTAGATTGGATAACGGTCACCGATGGCGTTCAGCGCGCCCAGTCCGAGCAGTGTGCCGATCCAGGCGAGCAGCGCATTGCTGAGCAGAATGGCAAGGGCTTCGATAAGGCTGAAACGCAGCGCCGCCCAGGCTAGAGGCAGGACCACCAATAAGGGCAAGGCGTAGACGACATAGGTGTCGGCATTCGCGACCCAGTAGATGGCGACCGACAGGGCCAGGGTAACCACCGCGATCAACGGCGCCTCTAGGATCGGCAAGACGGCCGACATCACCGGCCGGGGCCGCGCCAGCAACATGACTATCGGCGTGAAGGACAGCGCGCCGGCCGAATCGGCGATCAGCCATTTTAGCCAGATGGTGAATAAACCTTCAGCCGGCCGCCCGAGGGCCAGGCTGACCGCGCTCGTGCCGATGGTCGCGGCGATGACCGGCTGAAGCAACCCGGCGCCGACCATGAACACAATCACATGAGGCACGCGATAGAACGGCGCCACTGGGCCGCATCGGCGTTGCAATAGCCAATTCGCCGTTATCGCGGCGACCAGACTGCCGAAGGCGATGACCGGCGCCAGCCAGTGTGACGGCGGCAACAGTGGGTAGAACCAGAAGGCCAGCGTGGCGCCGATAAACAGTCCTGGCCAGGCGGCACGGCCGAAATACCAGACCCCCGCCAGGGCGACTGAGGCGGCCGGCCAAATGGGCGCCGGTAACGGACCAAAGGCGGCGAACAACCGGCCGGTGACCGCCGCCAGGCCACTATAGGCAACGGCCAGGCCAAAATTGAGCAACCAGAAACGGTAACTACGCGGGTCGGCATACTGATTCATGCCGCCATCCTAGCCCCGCGACAGTACGGCAGTACGGTAACTGGTATGAATTACTCAGCCGATATAACCGTCAAGGATCGGCGGCGACTGCGACCAAACCTTTATAACCTAGACGCCTGTTGGGATTCAACCCGACAAACCGGGCACGTCGGCGGGGTTTCGTAGGTTGGGATGAATCCTGACTACAAAACCCCGCCGTAGTTGTTGCCAGGAGATGTGTTCCTTTTGGCGCTTATTCGACATCCAGGCGTCGGGCGCTGGTCGTTGCCTTCTTCGGCAGGGTTAGTTCCAGTACGCCATCGGCGAACTTCGCCTTGGCATTGGCGTCATCGACGTCCTGACCGAGGGTGAAGCTGCGGTAGACCTTGCCGTAGTAACGCTCGCTGTGGATGACCTTTTCACCCTCCTTCTGTTCGGTCTCCTTCTTGACCTCGGCGCTGATCGAGACGGAGTTGCCTTCCACATGAACGTGGATGTCCTCCTTCTTCACGCCCGGCATTTCAGCGTGGACGGTGTAGCCCTTGTCGTCTTCCTTGACGTCCATCTTGATCTGAACGGGGGTCTCGCCGCCGGGATAGCGAACCGGACGAATAAAAAACCCCTTCATCAAATCATCAAACAGATCATCGACTGCAAATGGGTCGCGACGTACGATATTGGCCATCATGCCCTCCTTTTAAGGTAAACAAATCAACGAAGTAAGACACTCCGTTAGCTATTTCCAATATGGGCCTGGACCATCAGATTTCAAGGCGCGCCTTAGCGTGCGCCAAGGTAGAAGCAGGGGTAGATCGTGACGATTACAGGCTGGCCAGTATCCGGTCCGCTACCCGGAAGGCATTGGCGTAGATGGTCCAGGTGTAGGGGACGCTGCCGCCCGTAGGCATGAAGCTGCCGTCGGTGACGTATAGATTGTTTACTTCGTGGGCGCGGCAGTCCGGGTCCAGCACCGAGCTGACGGGGTCGATGCCGAAGCGGCAGCCGCCGGCGACTAGGTTGGCCGGCGGGGCGCCGGTGATGCTGGTGTCGATGTTGCGGGCGCCCATCCGCCGCAACACCTGCTCGCCCTTGGCCGCCAGGTAGCGGCCGATCTTGAGGTCGTGGTCGTGATGGCCGATGCGCACCCGGGCCACTGGGTCGCCCCAGCGGTCTTTGACCTTGTGGTCCAGCGCGACAAAGCAGGAGTCCGACGGCAGCCAATCGTTGAATACTTCGAAGGTGAGACGGCGGCCCTCGCGGAAGCGGCTCTCCAGTTGTCGCTTCAGCGGCTTGCCCCAGACCAGACCGGACTGGCCTCGCTGGGCGCCATCGGCGCGGGCGATCGGGTTGGGATGGCCGAACAGGAATTCGACGATGCCGCCCTTGATGCGGCCGCCCGGCAAGGCGGGGTCGTCGATGACGTACCAGTCGTCCAGGGCGCGGTTGACGAACGGTCCCATAAGTCGCAACTCGGCTGCCCTGGCCTCGGATAGCTCGCCATAGACCAGGTCGCCGCCGCCGGCGCCGCCGGCCGAGAACACCAGGTTGCGGCCGACCTGGCCGTTGTTGTTGGCCAGGCCCTTTGGAAAGCGCGGGCCGGTCGAAGCGAGTAACAGGCGCGCGGTCTCGATGGCCTGGCAGGCGACCACGAATACCTTGGCGGTGACCCGTCGGCGTTTGCCGGCGCGGTCGACATAGTCTGCGGCCACGACTCGGCCACGGGCATCGCTAATCAGCCGACGCACCTTGGCGTGCGGCCTGACCTGGCAGTGGCCGCTGGCGACCGCCAGGTCGAGCAGAGCGGCGCGGGCGCTGCCCTTGGCGCCGCTGGCGCAGCCGAAGCTGCCGCAATAGCCGGAATATTCGCAACTGCGCCGGCCGTCTGCGGGCTGGCTCAGGATGGCGCGCGGCACCTTCAGCGCGTGGTAGCCGAGCTGGTTGCAGGCCGCGTCGATCCAGCCCGAAACCGGGTGTTCGGCGGTCGGCGGGTAGGGAAAGTCCAGGCTGGAACGAGGCTCGATGTTGCGGTGCGGCGTCAGCTTGCCAGACACTCCGACGATCTTTTCCACGCGGTCGTAATAGGGTTCCAGGTCGACGTAGCCGATCGGCCAGTCGACCACGTTGGCGCCGGCGATGGGGCCAAATTCAGAGCGCAGGCGGAAGTCGACCGGCTTCATGCGGTGGAAAAAGCCGCTCATGAAGTTGCTGGAGCCGCCCACGCAGTTGCCGTTCCAGAAGCTCCAGCCTGACTCGGAGGTCGGCGTGGCGAGCCAGGCGCCAGCGTCGTCCAGTTCCTCGATGACGTGTTGTTCGTCCTTCAGGCTGGGCGTATAGACGCTGTGCCGGCAACAGGCAAGCTCGTCCTTGTAGAAATCGGCCTCGGTGAACCAGGGACCCTTTTCCAGCACCACCACCGCGCGGCCCTGCTGCGCCAGGCTGTAGGCGACCGGGCCGCCGCCGGCACCACTGCCAATGATGCAGACATCGAAATCGGTCATCGTTTTTGCAACTCCATGTAGCGCTTGCCGGGCGGCGGGTGGGGGAAGCCGGGGATGTGCGCCAGCCAGCGCCAGCCAACCCCGTCCGGGTTGCCGCCATAGGCCGGATCGGCCAGTAGCGCCTCGATCAGGTAGAGCAGGATCATGGCCAGCCAGTTGCTGCCAGCCTCCGATTTTTCGATCTCGCGTAGCACCCGCTCCCGGCCGCTCTCGTCCAGCGTTAGGAAAGAGGAACGGTTGAGCCGCTGCGCCATGTCCTCCAGCCAGCCCGCGCCGCGCAAGATAAAACGGCGATCTTCGGTCTTGCCAGGGTCGTGGGCGAGGATGAACTTCAGGTATTCGAGCGCCTTGATTTCAGGCGCGCCGGGGGCGTCCGGTTCGCTGGGAAACAAGTGCCGTAGCACGGCGTCAAGTACTCGCCACCTTGCCGCCTCATTTAGCGCCGGCGCCGCCGAGCCGGTCCATGGGAACAAGGCCGCGACCGAGCCGCCGGCCAGTTGCAGCAGAAAACGTCGGCGGGTCAGTAGTTGGTCATGCCATTCCGCCAACCAGGCCTGCGGTTCAGTCTGTTCAGTCAAACGCCGGTGATGTTGGCTCATGCACTGCCCCGTGCGATCGGTAGGCTGCTACTATATCCCGAGGGCTGGGCGTTCCGCAGCCCTATTCCCCATCAATCCGCCTGGACCAGCAGACCCTTGAGATATTCGCCCTCCGGATAGGCCAGGCCAATCGGGTGGTCGGCGCTGCCTTGCAGGCGCTTGACGATGCGGGCATCGCGGCGGGCGTCCAGCGCTGCGCCGGCGACGATCTTCTGGAACAATTCCAGACCGATGCCGCCGGAGCAGGAGTAGGTCATCAGCAGACCGCCCGGGTTGAGCAGCTTGAAGCCGAGCAGGTTGATGTCCTTGTAGGCGCGCGCCGCACGTTCGGCGTGGGCGGCCGAGGGGGCGAACTTGGGCGGGTCGAGGACGATCAGGTCGAAGGTGCGGCCCGCCTTCCTGAACTCGCGCAGGGCCAGAAAGACATCGGCCTCCTGCCAGTCGGCGCGATCGGCGGCCAAGTGTGGATTGAGCGCCAGATTGGCGCGCGCCTGGTCGAGCGCTGGGCCGGAGGAGTCAATCGACAGCACGCCGCTGGCGCCGCCGGCCAGGGCCTGAAGCGAAAAGCCGCCGGTGTAGCAGAAGCAGTTGAGCACGGTCTTGCCGGCTGAAAGTTCGCCTAGCAGGCGGCGGTTGTCGCGCTGGTCGAGGTAGAAGCCGGTCTTGTGGCCGCCGACCACATCGATGCCCAGATGGACGCCGTTTTCCATGATCGTGAGTGGCCCGGCCGGGGGCTCGCCGTGAATCCAGCCGGTGATCGGCTCCAGGCCTTCGAGGCCGCGCACGTCAGAGTCGGAACGTTCAAAGATACGGGCGCAGCCGGTGGTCTGGATCAGTGCGGCGACGATAGCCTTGCGCCACTTATCGGCGCCGGCCGAGGTCAGTTGCAGGACCACGGTGTCGCCATAGCGGTCGGCGATGATGCCGGGCAGACCGTCCGACTCGGCGTGGATCAGGCGCAGGCCGTCCTGGCCGCGCAGCTCGGGCAGGGTCTCGCGGCGGGCTACCGCTTGCGCCACTTTACGCTTGAAAAAGGCGTCGTCGATGCTCTCGTCCGGATCGAAGCTCCACATCCGGGCGCGTATCTGCGACCTTGGGCTATAGGCGGCCCGGCCCAGCCGCTTGAGGTCGTCGGCCAGCACCTCGACCGTGTCGCCCGGCCGCGCCCGGCCTTCCAGGCGGCCGACCGAACCGGCGAACAGCCAGGGGTGGCGGCGCAAGACCGAGCGTTCCTTGTCTGGAAAGAGGATGAGTTGGGCCATGGCCGAATTAGAGCCCCGCCGCGTCCCGTAGCGCGTCGGCCTTGTCCGTGTTTTCCCAGGTGAATTCCGGCTCGTCCCGGCCGAAGTGGCCGTAGGCGGCGGTCTTGCGGTAGATCGGCCGCAATAGGTCGAGCATCAGCACAATGCCCTTCGGACGCAGGTCGAAGTGGCCGCGCACCAACTCGGTCAGCCGCTCGTTGCTGATCTTGCCGGTGCCATAGGTCTCGACCATGATCGAGGTCGGATGGGCGACGCCGATGGCGTAGCTGACCTGGACCAGGCACTTGCTGGCCAGGCCGGCGGCGACGATGTTCTTGGCCACATAGCGGGCGGCGTAGGCAGCCGAGCGATCGACCTTGGACGGGTCCTTGCCGGAGAAGGCGCCGCCGCCATGCGGGGCCGCGCCGCCGTAGGTATCGACGATGATCTTGCGGCCGGTCAGGCCGGCGTCGCCATGCGGGCCGCCGATCTCGAAGCAGCCGGTCGGGTTGACCAGATACTGGATATTGCCCTTGATGAGTTCCTTGGGCAGGACCGGCTTGATGATGTCCTCGATCACCGCCTCGTGCAGTATCTGTTGTTTGTCGGGCGGGCTGAATTCGGGGCTGTGCTGAGTCGATAGGACCACAGTGTCGATGCTGTGGGGCCGGCCGTGGAGATATTTCAGGGTCACCTGCGACTTGGCATCCGGACGCAGCCAGGGCAGCCGGCCGTCCTTGCGCAGCAGGGCTTGGCGCTCGACCAGGCGGTGGGCCAGATAGATCGGCATGGGCATCAGCGACGGCGTCTCGTCGCAGGCATAGCCGAACATCAGGCCCTGGTCGCCGGCGCCCTGGTTGAGGTAGTCGTCGGAGGCGTGATCGACGCCCTGGGCGATGTTCGCACTTTGTTGGCCATAGCAGACATGGACCGAGCAACCGTCGGCGTCGAAGCGCAGATTGGGGTCGCCATAGCCGATCTGGCGGATGGTTTCCCGCGCCACGCGGGCGTAATTGACCTGGGCATGGGTGGTGATCTCGCCGGCCAGGATGACCAGGCCGGTGCTGACCAGCGTCTCGGCGGCGACCCGGGCGTTGGCATCCTGGGCCAGGACGGCGTCCAGGACGGCGTCGGAAATCTGGTCGGCGATCTTGTCCGGGTGGCCTTCGGATACCGATTCAGAGGTAAAAAGATATTCGCTCATGATGCTTCCTTGTCGTCCCCATACTTTAACCGGCGTGACCGGCTTCGGGGACCTGGAAGCGGTGACGCTTTAGCAGTATTTCGGGCTTTTGCCCGGCCGCCCTGCAAGTTGTCCGTTAACTCGGCGGTGACGACATGCTAGTCTTCCGGCCTGTTTTCTGTCAATCCACTTTCCATGCTGACCTTTCTGGGCCTCGTTGCCCGTCTGCCCTTGCCCCTGCTCCATCTACTGGGGGCGGCGCTGGGCCTGCTGGCCTTGCTGCGCGGTCGTCACCGCCGGGTCATCGTCGACAATCTGCGCCAGGCCGGGCTGTATTCCCCGCTCAGGCTGATGCGGGTCGGCATGGAACTAGGCAAGATGCTGGTCGAGATGCCGGCCATCTGGTTGCGCCCGCTCGATGAAGTCACCGGCTGGGTGCGTGCCGTTAGCGGCTGGGAACACGTCGAGGCCGGACTACAACGAGGCAACGGCCTGATCGTCCTGGGCCCTCATCTGGGCTGTCTGGAACTGGCCGGCCTGTATCTGGCCAGCCGTATACCCATGATCGCCCTCTATCGCCGACCACGTCAGGCATGGTTTCACGAGTTGATGCAGCAAGGTCGCAGCGGCACCCTGGGGCGGGCGGTAGAGCCCAACCTGGCGGGCGTGCGCGCCCTGCTCAAGGCGTTGAAGCAAAACCGGGCGGCCTGGGTCTTGCCCGACCAACACGCCACCGACGGTGATGGTATCTGGACGCCGTTTTTCGGCCGCTGGGCCTACATGCCGACCTTGCTTTATCGTCTGCATGACAAGACCCAGGCCGCGCTGCTGCTGTTCCAGTGCGAACGTTTGTCCTGGGGCCGGGGTTATCGCCTGGTCATCGAGGCCCTGCCCGACCTGCCGACCGATACCGCATCGGCCTGCCGGATCGTCAACCGAACGCTGGAGGAGCGCATCAGGCAACGGCCCGAGCAGTATCTGTGGAGCTATCGCCTGCACCGCATCAGCGGCAACCAGCGGCCGCCCGAGGGGCCGGCGCTATGAGCCGGCTCGGCATCGCCCTGCTCTGGCTGCTCTGGCGGCTGCTATCCGCGCGCGCGCTGGCCCGCCTGGGCGAGGGGCTGGGGGCGCTGCTCTATGTCCTGGTGGCCAGCCGGCGCCGGGTGGTCCTGACCAACTTGGGCCTGTGCTTTCTCGAACTCGACGCGGCTGAACGGGAACGTCTGGCCAAGGCCCACTTCCGCGCCGTGGGCCGCGCCAGCCTGCTGGAGACCGTATCGTGGTGGGGCAGCCGGGCCGAGGTGGAAAAACTGGTCCATATCGAAGGCCAGGAACACTACGATGCCCTGGTCGGCAAGCCCTTGATCCTGCTGGCGCCCCACTTCGTCGGCCTCAACCTGGGCGGCGTGCGCCTGAGTCTGCTGCCGCCTATTTTGGTGTCCATGTATTCGCCGATCAAAAATCCCCACCTGGACCGGCTGATGCTCCATGCCCGGACCCGGTTCGGCGGTTCCGAGTTGATCTCCCGGCGTGACGGCATCAAGCCGGTGCTGCGCGCCATTAAAAAAGGGCTGCCATTCTATTACCTGCCGGACATGGACTTCGGCGCTCGCGATGCCGTGTTCGTGCCTTTCTTCGGCGTCCCCGCCGCCACCATCACCGGCCTTGCCCGGCTGGCCAAGGCCACCGGCGCGACGGTCGTGCCCTGCATCACCCGCTGGCAGGATGGCGGCTACGTCACCCGTTTCTACCCGGCCTGGACCGACTTCCCCAGCGCCGACGTCAGCGCCGACACCCGGCGCATGAACGCCTTCATCGAGGACCGCATCCGCGAGCGGCCGGAGCAATATTTCTGGTTGCACCGGCGCTTCAAGACCAGGCCGGAGGGAGAATCAGGCCTGTATGACTGAGATCGAAATCCGTCCGCTGCGCCTGGTTGAGGCCGAGGCCTTGGTCGAACTGGCCGGTCAGATATGGCGCGCCTGTTATCCCGGCATCATCCCGCCCGCACAGATCGAGTACATGCTGGCCCAGCGCTACAAACCCGGCCTGGTGAAGCAGCTCATTGCTCGTGGTGACCTGTGGCTGGCGGCCCTGGCCGGCACCGAACTGGTCGGTTTCGCCCACGGCCACCCCTTGCAGGATGGCGACTGCAAGCTGGACAAGCTCTACATCCACCCGGACTGGCAGCGCCACGGCATCGGCGGTCGGCTGATTGCCGAAGTCGCCCGCCAAGCGCAGAGGCACTCATGCAATCGGCTATTGCTGCGGGTGAACCGGCACAACCAGTGGGCCATCGACGCCTATCTGAAGCAGGGCTTCACGGTGGCGACGATCTACATGGAAGATATAGGCGGCGGCTTTATGATGGATGACTATGTGATGACGAAGGAATTAGCAGCGTCGTGAACTTCCGTAACCCACCCCCCGACGAAATACTCGCCCTGTTGAAACGGGTAAAGACCATCGCCGTAGTCGGTCTGTCGCCCAAGCCGAGTCGCCCGAGTCATGGCGTGGCGCTGGCCATGCAGCGCTTCGGCTACCGCATCGTGCCGGTGCGCCCGGCGGTCGCTGAGGTGCTGGGCGAAAGGGCCTATGCCAGCCTAGCCGAGATCCCGTTTCCGGTCGATCTGGTTGACGTGTTTCGCGCCGCCGAACAGATCCCGGCCGTGGTCGATGAATGTCTGGCGATTCCAGCGCCGGCGCTCTGGATACAGGAGGGCATCGTTCATAAAGCGGCCGCGCTACAGGCCTGCGCCGCAGGCTTGACCGTGGTGATGGACCGTTGCATTTATCGGGATTACGTGGCATTGATGACGGCATGAAACTGCGCTTCACTAAAATGCACGGCCTGGGCAATGATTTCGTAGTCATCGACGGGATCGACCAACGGGTCGAACTCAGCCCGGAACAATTCCGCTTCCTGGCCGACCGCCATTTCGGCGTCGGCTGCGACCAGATATTGCTGGTGGAAAAGGCCGCCCGGCCGGATGCCGATTTCCGCTATCGCATCTTCAACGCCGACGGCGGCGAGGTACAGCAGTGCGGCAACGGCGCCCGCTGCTTTGTCCGCTTCGTCCATGACCATGGGCTGACGACCAAGCGCGAGATTCGGGTCGAGACCGTCGCCGGCATCATCGTCCCGCGTCTGGAAGCGGACGGCGAGGTCACTGTCGACATGGGGCCGCCCCGTTTCGAGCCGGCCGAGATTCCCTTTGTCGCTGACGCCCGCGCCGTCACTTATGTGCTCGACATCGGCCAGCCGGTGGAGATTGCCGTGCTGTCGATGGGCAACCCGCACGCGGTGCTGGAGACCTGCAATGTCGATACCGCGCCGGTGGCCGAATGGGGGCCGCTAATCGAGCGTCACCCACGTTTCCCGGAGCGGGTCAACGTCGGCTTCATGCAGTTGCTGCATCGCCGGGCGATCAAGCTCCGGGTGTTCGAACGCGGCGCCGGCGAGACCCTGGCCTGTGGCACCGGCGCCTGCGCCGCCGCCGTCGCCGGCATGGTGCGCGGTCTGCTGGACCATCGAGTGGTCGTGCAAATGCGGGGCGGCCCGCTTACCATACGCTGGGATGGCGAGGGCCATTCCGTGTTCATGACCGGCCCGGCGGTCAGCGTTTTCGAAGGCGAGTTAGAACTATGAGCATCGACATCCTCACCCACGACCAGGTCGCCCAGTTTCTCACGGACAACCCCGAGTTCTTCAGCCATCACACCGAGCTGCTATCCCAGCTCAATGTGCCCCATCCCTACGGCGGCCAGGCCATCTCGATCGGCGAGCGTCAGGTGGTGCTGCTGCGCGACCGGGCGCGCAACCTGGAGAACAAGCTCAAGGAGTTTATCCAGTTCGCCGAGGAAAACGACGCCATCGGCGACAAGA
>Ga0210040_10000667_pt1 | contig 55800 bp, 45 predicted proteins | sample CryGeyCG12114_NA_FD_185462 | JGI IMG/M metagenome (GOLD analysis project Ga0210040, IMG submission 185462) | Groundwater microbial communities from aquifer - Crystal Geyser CG19_WC_8/21/14_NA (SPAdes) (version 2) | ecosystem: Environmental > Aquatic > Deep subsurface > Groundwater | place: USA...
GCTGTATATTATGTTTCTGGCAGGTCTGGAAATTGATATCATAGACTTTAAGAAGTATAAATTACGAAGCCTAACATTCGGTGCTTTAACATTCGTGATACCAATTACCATCGGCACATTGGCTTTCAATAATATGTTGGGCTATGAACTGAAACCAGCCATACTGCTGGCCAGTATGTTTGCACCTCATACACTGCTGGCTTATCCGATTGTAAGCCGCATGGGGCTAAGCAGGAACGAAGCAGTAACCATAACCATAGGGGGTACCCTGATAACAGACACAGCAGTGCTGCTGACGCTGGCCATTATAACCGGAACAACAGAGGGAAATATGAGCACAGGCTTCTGGCTTAAGATGCTTATACAAATGTCCATGTTTGTAGCAATTGTGATGTGGGTGTTTCCGAAACTGGCAAAATGGATGTTTAAGCAGCTGGAGAGCGAAAAAGGGGCGCAATACATATTTGAGTTAGCTATCGTATTTGCTTCAGGATTTATAGCTGAATTAGCAGGGATGGATGCGATTATAGGAGCGTTCCTGGCAGGTTTGGCTATGAATCCGCTAATACCACATACATCGCCTCTAATGAACAGGATAGAATTTGTAGGGAACAACATCTTTATTCCGTTCTTCCTGATAAATGTGGGTATGATGGTAGACCTTACCAAGCTGTTTACCGACACAAATGCGCTCATCATAGCTGTAACAATTGTAGTGCTGGCGCCATTGTGTAAATATGCGGCTGCCTTCCTGACACAACGTATTTTTAAGTATAGTAAATTACAGCGCAACCTGATATTCGGGTTGAGCAGTGCACATGCGGCTGCCACGCTAGCAGTAGTTTTGGCAGGTTACGAAGTAGGTTTGCTGGGAGAAAGCGCATTAAACGGAGCAGTTGCGCTGATATTGGTATCAAGTATGGTGAGCTCTTTTACAACCGAGAAAGTAGCCAAAAAACTGGCGATACTGGAGAGCCGCAGAAAGCCTGACGTTAGCGAAAGACCGGCCAGGATATTAGTGCCCATTGCCAATCCGAATACGATTGAGAAGCTGCTGGACCTGTCCATCATGCTGAAAAACCCAGATGAGAACGAGCCCATTTATCCGCTGGCCGTGGTTATAGACAATGAGCATGCAGAGGAAGAAATTTATAAAAAGAACAAGATGCTGCAGGAGGCAATCAAACATGCTTCTGCTACCGACAATGATGTGCAGCTGGTATCTAAGATAGACGTAAACATAGCCAGTGGCATTCTCCGCGCCATCAAAGAGCTGATGATTACAGAAGTAGTGTTGGGCTGGAACGGTAAAATAACAACCCGCGACAGAATATTTGGAACAGTGCTCGATAACCTGCTGGCCAACACAGAGCAAATGATATTGGTATGTAAGGTCATTAAACCCCTGAATACAACCGGCAGATTATTGGTAATAGTGCCGACAAATGCAGAACTGGAAAGAGGCTTTATGCGCTGGATTGGCACAATCAAACAGATGTCGCAGCAGCTAGGCGCAAAAGTGATAATCAGGGCGCGCAAAAGAACTATGAATAAGATTAAAAGCATTATCAGCAAAGCAAAGCCAACAGTGGATGCAGAATATCAGCCATACTCCAGCCTGAATGAATTCACAAATATGAAATCGGAGCTGGAACCTGACGACATGGTGATAGTGATATCAGCCAGGCCAAGAACAGTTTCCTACAACAGTAACCTGGACTACGTACCCCGTCTTTTATCGAGGAATTATGAAAACAACAGTTTTATTGTTATTTACCCGGAGCAGTACCCGGTGCACCAGCGGGTGCCGATGAAAGCCCCTAGTATGAGTACAGCGGATGAAGAAGAAACAGAACAAAATTTTTAAATAAAGAAATTGTCTTGAGTTTATTTGCATGCAGGTAAAGCCAGCCATTGTCGAAGTTATCACCGACAAATTTATACATTAGCGAACTTCGTTTAAAATGAAACCAAAAAGCTAAGCGACACCTGATTCATACTTGCCTGAACTTAACTTATGCATTGCTAATAAATGACATAAAATTGAACGTATAGATCAAAAAAACTGTAACTCAGAAAAAAATAATTCTCATATCTTTACAAAAATCATAACCAACATTTTAACATGATCAATAAGGACATCAGGTTAGGTAAGGGGCTTGGTAAAATCAAGTTTGGCCTGACAATGAAAGAAGTGGAGACGTTGATAGGAGAGCCCGAGGAAATAGAGGACTCAGAGGAGGACGATGAATTTGAGCATCAGGCCTGGAACTACTGGGAAGATGGCTACTCGTTGTACTTCGACAAAGAAGACGATTACCGCTTGAGTTGCATCGAAACCGCTAACCGCGAAGTACAACTGTGGGGCGAACGTATTTTTGAAATGAGCCCGAACCAGATCCTCCAGCTCTTTGCCGATAACGACATGCATGATCCGGAAGAAGAGGAAATGGAAGGAGGCGAAACACGCATCTCTTTCGAAAAAGAAATGATAGACTTGTACTTCGACGATGAGCAGCTGATAGCTGTAAACTTTGGTGTATATATTGGTGATGATTTGGAAGTGATGTGGCCAGAGAAATAGACGAGCAGAAGTATAAAAAAGCTGCCGGTGCTGCACATAAGCAGAAACGTTAAGTATAAATTACAGCTAAAAACTACATGAAAAGGCCCGGTATTATACCGGGCCTTTATTTTTATACTTGCAGCACAGATATGTTACTTAAACATAAAATCGATTATTTCCTGCTGCATAACAGGATTAATGGCCACCGCCAGTATAACAGAGATAACCAAACCGATAGTTACGGATAAAACATCTTTGCCAATTAGTCTGAACGTTTTTATATATTGCTTGCTCTTATCATGCGACTGGATGTGCATACCCAGCTCCCGCCCCGCCAGCAAACCCACAAACACCCAGGTAGTACTCATTGGCAGGTTGTTTACTTCCTTAAAGTAATAAAGTATAACAGCATACACCAGGTCTATAATAGCGGCGCTTCGCACATCGCGTACTTCTGATTTTTCGCTGATGATATGCTGAATTTTCTCGCCGCGCATAAAAAACAGGAAGCCCAGCAAGATAAAGATAAAGCCGGCGAACACAGAAAACTGGATGAGGCTGAGGTGCCGGGGCAGGTATACCGCTACGTTAGCCAAATCCTGCGCCAGCCAGATATACCACAAAAAGCCACTGATAAGCCACTGCGCAATTGTCCAGGAGATATGGGCCTTGCCCTTAATAAAACGTTTGATGGCTTTGGCGAGCAACAGGTAAATAACCAAAGCAGCTATAAAAGCGATGGCATAACCCGAAATGCTTTTGCCCACCATGCCGAAGATAGTGCCTGTTGAAGCTGAGAAAACATTTAACAGCATAAACGTAGTAGACACCGGAATTCTGAAACGGGTAAGCAGCAGCAGCACAATGGGCGAGGCCAGCTGCAGGTATACAAAGCTCTGCGGCGCCTGGTCTAAACCCGGTGTGGAAAGTCTTTGATAAGACACATCGCCATTAAAAACATACCAGCTATAAGTTACAGTAGCCAGGAAAATCAACCCCATGAAGATCCATTGCCAATACCACTTTTTGTCTTCATTGGCAACTATAAACGTACCGATGGTCTGGATGCTGTCGTTGGCAATAGCGGAATAAGCGGCGAAGGCAAAGCCAACCCACATGGCGATGGAAGGGTATGGGTAAACGGCTCCTGCCAGAATAAAAGAAAAAGCAATGAAGTACAGGAATCTCTTCTCTTTGCGAACAACAACATCGAACAGGCTGAACCGCTTTGTGAACTTATGCGGCTGAACCGGCACCACGTGTTTCGCTTTTTTAGCTTTGGCCATTTTAAATGTATAGGTGAGAAATTAAAAAGCGATGCAAGTTACATCAAAAAGAAAAGCGCCTTTTTATACACTTGTCATAAATTTTTAACTCAAATACTAAAGTACCTCTAAATGCGTTTAAGAGCACTTTTTTGTTAGCAGCAGCATAATAAAAAGCTTAATGCAAAACATTAGGAACAGGATTATTATATTAAAATACGAAAAAGCTATCTTTGCGCCATGGCGACACAAGAAAAAGCAACTGCAGAGAACGCAGATTTAAAAGATATTATCTCGCATGCCAAAGAGTATGGTTTCGTATTCCCTTCGAGCGAAATTTACGATGGCCTGGCAGCAGTATATGATTACGGCCAGATGGGCGTAGAACTCAAAAACAACATCAAGCAGCTTTGGTGGAAGTGCATGACGCAACTGAACCAGAATGTGGTAGGCCTGGATGCCGCTATTTTTATGCATCCGCTTACCTGGAAGGCTTCAGGTCATGTGGACAGCTTCAACGACCCGATGATTGATAATAAGGACTCAAAGAAGCGCTACCGTGCCGACGTATTGATAGAAGACAAAGCCGCGCAGTATGAGAATGGAGGCGACGCAGCGCGCGGCAAAGCCCTGACAGCCGAAATGGGTAAGTTACTGGAAGCCGAAGATTTGGAAGGCGTTCGCGAACTGATTATCCGTGAAAATATTACCTGCCCCGTTTCCGGCACCGCCAACTGGACAGAAGTGCGCCAGTTTAACCTGATGTTTTCGACGCAGGTAGGTTCAGTAGCCGAGGATTCGAGTACTATCTATCTGCGCCCCGAAACAGCGCAGGGCATTTTTGTTAACTTCCTGAACGTGCAGAAAACCGGCCGCATGAAAGTTCCTTTCGGTATTGCCCAGATTGGTAAAGCTTTCCGCAATGAAATTGTAGCGCGCCAGTTTATCTTCCGGATGCGCGAATTTGAGCAGATGGAGATGCAGTTTTTTGTGCGCCCCGGCACCGAAATGGAATGGTATGAGCAATGGAAAGAAATGCGTAAAAAGTGGCACGAAGCCATTGGCATTCCTGCCGAAAACCTGCGTTACCACGACCACGACAAGCTGGCACATTACGCCAACGCTGCCGTAGACATAGAGTATAAATTCCCGTTTGGCTTTAAGGAAATTGAAGGTATCCATTCCCGCACTGATTTCGATTTGAGCCAGCACCAGGAACTGAGCCGCAAAAAGCTACAGTACTTCGATAACGACCTGAACGAAGCGGGCAAACCTTACGGCAATTACATTCCATACGTAATCGAGACCTCTGCCGGCGCCGACCGCCTGTTCCTGATGACACTTTGCAATGCTTACCAGGAAGAAGAAATTACTGAAGGAGAAGCCACCAAGACACGAACCTTCCTTAAATTGCATCCGGCGCTTGCTCCTGTTAAAGCGGCTATACTTCCGCTCACCAAAAAAGATGGTTTGCCGGAAAAAGCAACCGAAATCTTCAATGAGCTGAAGTATGATTTCAATCTGATTTATGAGGAGCGCGACAGCATCGGCAAACGCTATACCCGCCAAGACCTGATTGGGACACCGTTCTGCATCGCCGTAGATCACCAGACACTGGAAGACAATACCGTAACCGTACGCGACCGTGACAGCCGCGAGCAAATCCGTATTCCGAGCAGCGAACTGAGAAGCTATATCGACAAAGCTGTAAACTTTAAAAGCATCTTCGAAAAACTGGCTTAAGTATAAAGTGTAACTATCAAAAAGGCGGTGTTGCTTCGGCAGCGCCGCCTTTTTGTTTAAGGGCTCTAAGTATAGCTGAGTTGTGCAGAAGTTGAAGGAGAATACATTGTGAATGCACGGGTTATATGATGTTACAGATTATACCTGGACTAAAGTTTTGGGCAGAAGGGTAACTAGGAAATTTGGCATTTGTTAGCAGTGTAAGTATAGTGGAGAACTTACATTTCACGTCTATTGTTTTATAGTTGTATAATTATGTTTACTAGATTTACATGATGTTGTGGAAAATATCGCATAAAAATACGTCTTACTTACATTGAAAATGGGGAAACTGTTAGTTATGAAGTATAAGTTGATTGCGTAGCTATGAGTAATCCACAGCAAAGTATAAGTCAAATTCACACATAAAACAATAAAGTGTAAAATTGCTTTTAAATCAGGACTACAGGTATGAAGAGGGCATAATAGAAGCAGCATATTTGTGGAAAAGGAAAGAGGAAATGCTTTTAGAAAGCAATAAATGCAGAAAGTAGCTGCTTTATTCACATGTATAAATGTAACAGCAGTGTAAGATTGAGGAAATAAAGCAAGGGAAAAATTTACATTGCAAAAGCAGGCTTAGGGCGAGACCTTTGAGGGATGGCAAAGTCGCAGAATGCACAAAATTGTTTACCTTTGCTGAATTACTTTGTGCATAAAGCTAGATCAAGAGAAACCAGGAAATGGTAAAGTATAACGAATATAAAAACCTGAACTACGCCAGAGTTGGCCAGGACATACTGGCTTTCTGGAAGCAGAACCACATTTTCGAAAAATCAGTAGCCACCCGCGAGGGCAACGAAAACTTTGTGTTTTATGAAGGGCCGCCTTCTGCAAATGGTACGCCGGGCATTCACCATGTGATGGCCCGCGCAGTAAAGGATATTTTCTGTCGCTACAAAACCCTCAAAGGCTTTCAGGTAAACCGCAAAGGCGGCTGGGATACGCATGGCCTGCCTGTAGAGCTGCAGGTAGAAAAAGAACTGGGCATCACCAAAGAGGCTATCGGTAAAACGATTTCGGTAGAAGAATATAACCAGCGCTGCCGCGAAACGGTGATGCGCTTTAAAAACCAGTGGGATACGCTGACCGAACAAATGGGCTACTGGGTAGATTTGGACAACCCTTATGTCACGTTCGAGAACGACTACATCGAATCCTGCTGGGCGCTGCTGAAACGCCTTTACGACAAAGGGCTGCTGTACAAAGGTTATACCATACAGCCTTATTCGCCGGCGGCCGGCACGGGCTTAAGCTCGCACGAGCTGAACCAGCCAGGCTGCTACCAAATGGTGAAAGACACTACCATTGTAGCGCAGTTTGAGCTGAAAAAGATTACGCGTAATATGTTCCTGTTCGATAACGAGGAGGAGAAAGTTTACATGTTGGCCTGGACAACTACGCCCTGGACGCTTCCGGCTAATACGGCACTGGCGGTAGGAAAAGGTATAAAGTACGTGAAGGTGAAAACTTACAACCCTTATACGTATGAAACAATATCTGTTATATTGGGCAAAGATTTAGTGAGCCGCTACTTTAATCCGAAAGCTGCTGATTTAGCGCTGGAAGATTATAAGCCAGGCGATAAACTCATGCCTTATAAAGTGATGGAGGAGTTTACAGGCAAAGATCTGGAAGGTATAGAGTATCACCAACTGATGCCATACGTGCAGCCGGATAAACCTGCTTTCCGGGTAGTGGTAGGGGATTTTGTGACGACAGAAGATGGCACGGGCATCGTGCACATCTCACCAACCTTTGGTGCAGATGACTTTCGGGTAGCCGCTCAGAATAACATCCCGGCATTGCTGGTGATGGATGACAATGGAAAGCCGACGCCGCTGGTAGACAAGCAGGGCCGCTTCGTAAAAGAGGTTACTGATTTTGCCGGCATGTACGTGAAGAACTACGATGGGCAGGATGAGTCTGCTGCAGACTATAAGCCGACAGACGTACTTATTGCCATCAAACTGAAAGAAGAAGGCAAAGCCTTTAAGGTAGAGAAGTATGAACACACTTACCCGCACTGCTGGCGCACCGATAAACCGGTCTTATACTATCCGCTGGATAGTTGGTTTATCCGCACCACGGCAGTGAAGGACAGGATGATTGAGCTGAACAAAACCATCAACTGGAAACCGGAATCAACAGGTACAGGCCGTTTTGGTAACTGGCTGGAGAATTTGGTGGACTGGAACTTGTCGCGCTCGCGCTATTGGGGAACGCCGCTGCCTATATGGCGCACCGAAGATGGCGAAGAAGAGATCTGCATCGGCTCTATAGATCAGCTGAAAAAGGAAATAGTAAAAGCCGTAGAAGCGGGGGCCATGCATGGCGCTATTAGCTTAGATGACCTGCACCGCCCGTACGTGGACAACATTGTGCTGCTGAGCAAGACTGGAAAGGCAATGTACAGAGAGACAGACCTTATCGATGTTTGGTTTGACTCTGGCGCGATGCCTTATGCACAGTGGCATTATCCGCTGGAGAACAAAGAAAAGTTTGAGCAGAACTTCCCTGCTGATTACATTGCCGAAGGCGTGGACCAGACACGTGGATGGTTTTTTACGCTGCACGCGCTGGCGGTGATGCTGGAAGACAGTGTGGCTTACAAAAATGTAATAGCGAACGGCTTGGTGCTCGACAAAAAAGGCAACAAAATGAGCAAGCGCCTCGGCAACGCCATTGATCCGTTTGAAATCATCGGCAACTATGGACCGGACGCCACGCGTTGGTACATGATTGCAAACGCGCCACCCTGGGACAACCTGAAATTTAACCCCGAAGGCGTGGCCGAAACGCAGCGCCGTTTCTTCGGCACTTTGCAGAACACATACTCCTTCTTCGCCCTGTATGCCAACCTCGATAACTTTACATATCATGAGGCGGATGTGCCGCTGGCGCAGCGCACAGAAAGCGATCGCTGGATCATATCGAAGCTGAATACACTGGTGCAGGATGTAGACACTTATCTGGCCGATTACGACCCGACCCGTGCCGCCCGCGCGATACAGGATTTTGTGGTGGATGATCTGAGCAATTGGTACGTGCGCCTGAACCGCAAACGCTTCTGGAAAGGCGACTATAACATGGACAAAGTGGCTGCTTACCAAACCCTTTATACTTGTCTGGAAACAGTAGCCAAACTGGCTTCGCCGGTTGCGCCGTTTTACACCGATCAACTATACCGCGACCTGAACAGCGTGAGCCAGAAGAACACCGAAGAATCGGTTCACCTGACGCTTTATCCGGAGGTAAACGAAGGCGCGATCGACAAAGATCTGGAGGAGCGGATGCAACTGGCACAGACAGTATCGTCGCTGGTACACTCGCTACGCAAGAAACACATGATCAAGGTACGCCAGCCGCTGCAGCGCATCCTTATACCTGTGCTGAAAGAGCATACCAGGGAGCAGATACAGGCCGTAGCAGATCTGATTATGAGCGAGGTGAACGTGAAGCACATTGAGTACATCGATGATACTTCAGGCATTCTGGTGAAAAAAATAAAGCCTAATTTTAAAAAGCTGGGTCAGGTATTCGGGCCGAAGATGAAGTTGGTAGCAGCTGCCGTTCAGAACATGAACCAGAACGATATTGCACATCTTGAGCGCGAAGGCGGCATTGAGTTGCAAATCATTGATGAAGAAACGGCCATACTTACCCCCGATGATGTAGAAATCTCTTCGGAGGATATTCCGGGGTGGCTGGTAGCAAACGAAGGCAGGTTAACGGTTGCGCTGGATGTAACCATTACGGAGGAGCTGAAGCAGGAAGGTATAGCCCGCGACCTGGTAAACCGCATCCAAAACCTGCGCAAAGACAGTAACCTGGAAGTGCAGGATAAAATTCATATCCTGATGCAGTTGGCTGCGCCGGAAGTGAACGATGCCGTGTTGAATTACAAATCTTACATTTGTTCCGAAACGCAGGCCCTGACGCTGGATATTGTAGATGAAACACTGTTGAGTTCTACCTTGTTGGATATAGATGAATATCAGGTCTTCATCCATATTCAGATAGAAGAAAACGCCATAATTTAAGTAACAAGCAGCAGCAAAAGTATAGATGCTTTTGCTGCTGCTTTTTTACAGGTGTAACTAACCTGCTATTACGTCTCTTAAGATGAGATTTTATATTTACTGCTGCGAAAAGCTTCTCCTCAGGAACTGGATCGGATTACGGAAGCAGGCAGCCTGAACCAATTACAAAAAGTATAATGCAGCCGCTACAAAACGGGGAAGTATAAGTTCACGCCAAAGCCTGATATATTGTGTTTTGATACTTATGTCCTTTTAGCTGTGTAACACACAAATATGAAATACTGGAAATATTACCTGGCGGCCATAGGCGTTATCCTGCTGGACCAGGCAGTGAAATTTACCGTGCATTACAACATGGAAATGGGCATGCCCGGCGAAATTCACCTGATTGGCGACTGGCTGAAGCTGCATTATACCCTGAACCCAGGTATGGCTTTCGGTGTGGAATTAGGCTCTGATTATGGCAAGCTTATACTTACATTGTTCCGTTTGGTGGCCATGTTCGGCATCGGTTATTATTTATACTACCTGGTAAAACATAGCGCACCGAAAGGCCTGCTCTGGTGCATTGCCCTGATATTAGGCGGCGCCATTGGCAACCTTATTGATAGTACTTTCTATGGCGTTTGGTTTGATAATGCACCCTATGATGCCGTGACACCCTGGTTTCACGGGCAGGTAATCGACATGTTTTATGTTGACCTCTGGGAAGGAATTATACCGCAGTGGGTACCACTTATGGGCGGGCAGCCCATGTCGCTGTGGCCCATCTTCAACGTAGCAGATTCTTCGATTTTTATCGGTGTGGTATTGATTCTGCTAAACCAGAAGCGTTTCTTCGGTGCGCATCATCAAACTGAAGAAATAACACCTGTTGAGCATCAGCAGGGTTTATAAGCAGGTATAAAGTATAAAACAATAGCGGCTGCTCCACATAGAACAGCCGCTGTTGTTTTAAAAGTTGTTTATGCAGGGATGAAACTTGTAAATCTTGATTAATTCAATATTCCATTCTCTTTCAGACGCGCGCGCAACTGCTCTGGAGAAGTAAAATGTATAGATGGAATACCAAGTTGCTCTGCCGCTTTAATATTCCGCAGGTTATCGTCGATAAACAGCGCCTCCTCCGGCTTTACAGCATGCCTATCTAAAAGCAACTGGTAAAAGGAGGCAAAAGGCTTGCGATCCTTTTCTGTGCCCGACACCACAATACCATCAAACCAGTTCAGAAAATCATAACGCTCCAGCGCAACCGGAAAAGTCTCTGCCGACCAGTTGGTAAGCGCCAGCAATTTATACTTGCCACTCTCTTTAATTTCCTTCAGGATTTCTACGGAGCCTGCTATGGCACCGCCAAGCATCTCGTGCCACCTGTCATAAAAAGCCCTGATTTTATCTTCCTGCTCCGGATGTTTAGCTATCAGCAATTCTGTAGCCTCCTGCAGCGAACGGCCGCCGTCTTGTTCTTCATTCCACTCAGGAGTACAAATGTGTTCCAGGAAATGAAGCATTTCACTTTCCTTGTCAAAAATAGTACGGTACAGGTAGTGCGGGTTCCAGTCGATCAGCACAGCGCCCAGATCGAAAATGATAGTTTTGGTCATGGAATATAAAAGTATCAAATATAGATAAGAATTAAAATTAACAGATATTTTACTCTGGCGCAAGCGTCCGCTTGTGCCAGAGTAAACATGAAGTAATGCAAGTAATCTACCCTTCAGGTTAACTTCAATATAACTGCTTGGTTGATGAATACGGCCGTAACAGCACAAGCAGACGCTTGCGCCAAATATTAACATACTTAAAGGGATCTCTTTTATAGTCTTTCATCCCAAAAAAACTTTATTTTTACCAAAAGCATTAATCAATTATACTTGATTACACCAACTCCCATACTTCAAATCAGCGGCTTAGAAACTGTTTTCTCCACGCACCGCGGCACGACCAGAGCCGTGGACAAAATATCGTTTGAGGTATACCGGGGCGAAACCGTAGCTATAGTTGGAGAGTCAGGTTCGGGGAAATCGGTAACGGCGCTGTCGGTAATGCGGCTGATTAACCCGCCGGGCCAGATAGCTGCCGGGCTGGCCATATTTCAGTCAGAAAAGTATGGGCAGGTAGATTTGTTTCAGTTACCCGAAAAGCAGATGCAGCAACTGCGCGGGAATGAAATATCAATGATTTTCCAAGAGCCGCAGTCGTCGCTGAACCCGGTTTATACCTGTGGAAAACAGGTGGCGGAGGTATTGCTGCTGCATACTGGTATATCTAAAAAAGAAGCCAGAACACGTACTATTCAGCTTTTTGAGAAGGCGCGGCTGCCACGGCCCGAAAAGATATTTGACGCTTATCCACATGAAATTTCAGGCGGGCAGCAGCAGCGCGTCATGATTGCCATGGCCATGGCCTGCGAACCGGCCATACTGATTGCCGACGAACCAACTACCGCTTTAGATGTAACCGTGCAGGCGCGCATGTTGCAGCTAATAGACGAACTGCGGGTAAAGGGAAATACGGCTGTGCTGTTCATCACCCACGATTTGGGCGTAGTAGCCGAAATTGCTGATCGGATTCTGGTGATGTACAAAGGCAAGCTGGTAGAGCAAGGTGCGGTGCTGGACATTTTTACAAATCCGCAACATCCTTATACCAAAGGCTTGCTAGCCTGCCGCCCTAAATTGTCTGCAAAGGCGCAATCCATACTTCCAACGGTTTCGGATTTTATGGAGGAGGATGCGTTAGGGCATATTATCGAAAAGAAAAAGCAGGTATATGAACTCAAGCTTCCGAATGTAGCAGGCGATGTAACAGGTATAAAGCACCGGCAGGAAAACAAACAGACACCAACGCTGTTGCAGGTAAAGGATTTGAAAATATACTTTCCTATCAAAAAAGGCCTTTTTGCCCGCACAACAGATTATGTGAAAGCGGTAGATGGCATCAGCTTTGACGTATATCCCGGCGAAACAATCGGGCTGGTAGGCGAATCGGGCTGCGGGAAAACAACACTGGGTCGTGCACTACTGCGCGTGGTGGAGCCGACGGAAGGCAGTATTCTTTTTGAGGGCCGCGACATAGCCAAAATGAACGCTGAAGAACTGCGTAAAAGCCGCCGTGATTTCCAGATGATTTTCCAGGACCCTTACGCTTCCCTGAACCCGATGTACACGGCGGGCGAAGCGATTATGGAGCCGATGCGTGTGCATAAGCTTTGCGGCAGCGATAAAGAAAGACGTGCTAAAACAATGGAACTACTTGAAAAAGTGGGTCTTATGCCGGAGCATTTTCATCGTTATCCACACGAATTTTCCGGCGGCCAGCGGCAACGTATTTGCATTGCGCGGGCATTGGCGCTGCAGCCCAAATGCATTATTTGCGATGAATCAGTATCAGCGCTGGATGTGTCGGTGCAGGCGCAGGTACTTAATTTGCTCAACCAGCTTAAGCAGGAGTTCGGAATTGCCTATATTTTCATCACCCACGATTTGTCGGTAGCAAAGTATATGTCGGACCGCATCCTGGTGATGAGCAAAGGTCGGATCATAGAAACCAGCACGCCTGAGCAACTATACCTGCATCCGCAGCAGGCGTATACCCGCACCCTCATCGATGCTATTCCGAAAGGTGAGCCGGAAGATATTGTGGCCGCTCAGGAAAAAAGAGAGCAGATGAAGTTGGGAGAAGTATAACCCAAGAAGTCTTTAAGACCTGTCAGGTTTTACCATTATATAACTGTTATTTATACTTGTATAGAAAACTCCATAACTTCACCTGAAATTAAGAACATACTTTAGCCTTACAGCCGTATAGCCAACAAACTATTTAAGCGAACGTTTGTAAATAGAAGTGGCAGCTGATGTGGCTGCCTCCAGATTGAAAAAGATACATGAGAAGCAAAAAGAATAAAGGCGGCGAAGAAAGCCGCGACAACCGCAGCAGCTCCAGAGGACGGAGCGAATCATCATCCAGAGGAAAATCATCAGATCGGGGCAAATCTTCCGCAAGAAGCGAATCCTCAAAGCGGGGCGACAGCGGCTCCTCAAGCCGTAGGAATGTTCCCAAGACCATGAAAGCGCTTGTTTTAGAGAATTTCTCTAACAGCCCCGACACTGTATTTACGTTGCGTCAGTTGTTCCGCCGTTTAGGTATAACAGACCAGAAAGGCCGTGAGCAGGTAGAAAGCATTGTGAATGTGCTCAAGAACGAAAACAAACTGTTGCTGGTTGATGGTGACAAGTATACCTTAAACCTAAAGGTTGATATCATTACGGGTCGCGTGGATTTGGCCAACAGCAAGTATGCCTACATTGTGTCCGAAGGGCGCGAGGAAGACGTGCGCGTATTTCGGGAACACCTGAAGTATGCCATGGATGGAGATACCGTGAAAGTAGAAGTGTCGCCGACGGTGCGCGGCGGCCGACAGGAAGGCGTGGTGATCGAGGTGCTGGAGCGTTCGCGTACAGAACTGGTGGGGATAATGGAGCTGTCGAAGAATTTCGGCTTTGTGGTGCCCGATTTCAAGAAGCTATACTTTGATGTGTTTGTGGGCGAGCGCGGCCTGAACGGTGCGAACTCCGGCGATAAAGTGCTGGTGAAGATAGTAGAGTGGCCGGACAAACCCGACAAAAATCCGACTGGTGAGGTAATCCGCGTGTTTGGACCGGCCGGCGAGAACGAAGCGGAGATTCACTCCATTATGGCAGAATTTGGTTTGCCATTTGAGTTTCCGGAAACAGTAGAGGAAGAAGCCGAAACGATATCAGATAAAATAACCAAAGGCGAAATAGCCAAACGTCGCGACTTCCGTGATATAACTACGTTTACAATTGACCCTGCCGATGCCAAAGATTTTGATGATGCGTTGTCTATTCAGAAGCTGGAAAATGGTCATTACGAAATAGGCGTGCATATTGCCGATGTAACGCATTACGTAACGCCACGCACACTGCTCGAAAAAGAGGCTTTTCACCGTGCCACATCGGTATACCTGGTGGATAGAACCATCCCGATGCTGCCCGAACGCCTCTCCAATGGCCTTTGCTCCCTTAGGCCAAACGAAGAAAAACTGACATTTTCGGTAGTGCTGGAGCTGGACGAGAAAGGCAAGCTGTACGATACCTGGTATGGACGCACCATTATTTATTCTGACCGCCGCTTTTCTTACGAAGAGGCGCAGGAGCGTATTGAAACAGGGGAAGGTGATTTTGCTGAAGAAATAAACATCATGAACGGCATCGCCAAAAAGCTGCAGGCCAAACGCTTCGAAAACGGAGCTATTAGCTTTGAAACAACAGAGGTTAAGTTTAAGCTGGATGAAAACGGAAAGCCGCTGTCGGTGTATGTAAAAGAGCGCAAGGATGCGCACAAAATGATTGAGGAGTTTATGCTGCTGGCCAACCGCAAGGTGGCGGAGTACGTGTACAATCTGGGCAAAGGCAAAAAGCACCCGACTATGGTCTACCGCACACACGGCTCCCCGGACCCCGACAGGCTTAGCACTTTCTCAATCTTTGCCCGCAAGTTTGGTTATAAAGTAGATCCGGAAGGCGATATTTCGCAGGAACTCAACAACCTGACTGAAGAAATTGAAGGCAAACCTGAACAGAGCGTGTTGCAGAACCTGGCAATCCGAACTATGGCTAAGGCCAAGTATAGCACTGAGGAAGAAGGCCACTTTGGACTGGCATTTAAGCATTACTCACACTTTACGTCGCCCATCCGCCGCTACCCTGATATGATGGCGCACCGCCTGTTGCAGCATTATTTAGATGGTGGCAAATCTGCTGATGCGGAGGATTACGAAGAGCGTTGCCGCCATTCCTCAGAAATGGAGAAACGCGCCGCCGATGCCGAACGTGCCTCTATTAAGTATAAGCAGGTTGAGTTTATGAAGGATACCATTGGCAACGAATATAAAGGCATTGTGTCTGGTGTTACAGAATGGGGTATCTTTGTCGAAATCGAGGAAAACAAGTGCGAAGGAATGGTACGTTTATCAGACCTGAACGACGACTATTACGAACTCGATTCAGCCAATTACCGCATTATCGGCCGCCAGACCAAACGTATTATTTCTTTTGGCGATGAGGTGCTTGTAGAGGTAAAAAGCGCAAACTTAAATGACCGTACCATTGATCTGGAACTTGTCAAAACTTTGAAACAACACTAAGAAGACCTGTGGATATCACACATCTCTCCGAAAAGTTTAATCATACCCTATCCACACTCCGTTACGGCGAAAGTCCGGCGGAACTGTACGAACCCATACGTTACATAATGGCTTTGGGCGGCAAGCGCATCCGACCTTTGCTGGTGCTATTGGCTGCTGAAATGTATAATAAGGATGTGGAGAAGGCACTTTTGCCGGCAGCAGCAATTGAGCTTTTCCACAACTTTACGCTGATGCACGACGACATTATGGATCGTGCCCCGCTGCGCCGCGGCGAGCAAACTGTGCATGAAAAGTGGAATGCCAACATCGCCATACTTAGTGGCGACGTGATGCTGGTGCGGGCTTATCAACAACTGCTGGGTGTGGAGCAAAGCAAACTGGCACAGGTGCTGGAGCGGTTCAGTGAAACAGCAGCCCAGGTATGCGAAGGGCAGCAACTGGACATGAATTTTGAGCAACGTGAGCAGGTAAGCATACCCGAGTACATCCGGATGATAACGCTGAAAACGGCGGTGCTGCTGGGCTTAAGTTTAGAGTTGGGCGCCATACTTCAAAATGCACCAATTTCAGATGCAGAGCATTTAAAAGCATTCGGGCATAACATCGGAATTGCCTTTCAGCTGCGCGATGATTTGCTGGACGTGTATGGCGACAAAGTCAAATTTGGCAAACAAGTAGGCGGCGACATTCTGTCCAACAAAAAAACCTTTCTAATGCTGACGGCGCTGGAGCAGGCTGACGAGCAGCAGTTACAAACTATAAGAAGCTGGCGCAACCATACTCACGAAAGTATAGCTGAAGAAAAAGTAAGCGCAGTAACGGCCGTGTATGATGCACTGAACATTCGCCACCAGACCGAACAGCAGATAGATTTATACTTCCGGAAAGCCCTGCAACACCTGGATGCCGTGCAACTGCCGGAGGAGCGCAAAGCCACTATTCGCGGGCTGGCGCTGCAGCTGATGGAGCGGGAGAATTGATTGTTGAATTGCTGCATTGCTAAATGGTTTTTGGTTTGCAGGTGCAGCCTATTACTTTTAAGGCAGGAAAAATTTTCAAATTTTCACATCGCCAAATCTTCAAATTAATAATTCTCTATTCTTTCAATTTTCATATCCATACATTAGCACATCATCACATTAAATAAAGCATGGAATTTAATATCACCCTAATACTTATAGGTATCACCGTTTTAGTGTCGTGGCAGGCGTGGCAGAAGCCGGAACTGATGCATCGCTGGATTTTTCAGCCTTACGCTGTGCAAAGCGACAACTCCTGGTACCGCTTTATCACCTCAGGCTTTTTACATGCCGACTTCAGTCACCTTTTCTTCAATATGTTCACGTTATACTTCTTCGGCACCAACGTGGAGTATACCTTGAACGGCATTTTTGGCACTATTGCCGGCGAATTGTGCTACCTGCTGATTTATCTGGGCGGCATTATCGTTTCTGATATTCCTACTTACTTTAAGCACCGCAACGACCCGGGCTACCGTGCCCTGGGCGCTTCGGGTGGCGTGGCGTCGGTGCTGTTCGCCAGTATTCTGTTTTACCCTACGGTGGATGTTTGCCTGTTTGCGGCGCTCTGCATACCAGGCTTTATTTTCGGGGTGCTGTACATGATGTACTCTTACTTTTCGGGCAAGCGCATGGGCGATAACATCAACCACGATGCTCACTTTTATGGGGCACTGTATGGCTTTATGCTCAGCCTGATACTGGTACCGGCAGCTTTTCCAGGGTTTATCAGCCAGATTAGCCAGTGGCGTTTGTTTTAATACCTACAAAATTGTACTATTGGTACTTGTTTATTTTCCGCTGCTTTAACTTACCATACCCGTGCATGGCTATAACTGTAGTTGTTAGAATGTAGTTATAGGGAAAAATTGCGTACGGTTTGGTGGTTAGTTCCTGTACCAGTGTGCGTTACGTATGCTGGTCGCGGTTGTATTAATAGCAAACCTATACCCTCCGCATTCCTATATGACCACCGACATCGGCATTGTATTAGGTATTATCGTGCTGGCTGTTGTGCTTTTTATAAGCGAGCGCCTTTCTATCGATATGGTTGCCATACTTGTCATGTCGCTGTTTATGCTTACAGGCATCCTCACGCCCGCAGAGGGGCTGAGCGGGTTCAGCAACCCAGCTACTATAACCGTTGCGCTGATGTTTATTATCAGTTCCGCCATTTTTAAGTCAGGTGTGCTAAACAATGTAGGGCTGCTGCTCACACGTATCGGAAGGAAAAATTACCTGCTGTGCCTGCTTTCGCTGATGCTAATTTCAGGTATACTGTCGGCTTTTATTAACGATACGGCGGTGGTGGCGCTGCTGATGCCGGTAATAATTCAGGTAAGCCGTGATACTAAAATTAATCCTTCAAGGTTGTTAATGCCGCTCTCGTTCGGCGCATTGATGGGTGGTATCTGCACCCTTATTGGTACTTCCACCAACATACTGGTAAGCGGCATTGCGCAGGCGCAGGGAGAGCCGCCACTCCAAATGTTTGACTTTACAAAAGCCGGTGTCCTGTTTCTGCTGGCAGGCGTGGCTTATATGTTTTTTATTGGGAGGCATTTGTTACCCAACCGCCCATACTCCGAAGATTTGTCGGCAGATTTTAACATGGGCGATTACCTGACAGAAGTGGTGCTGCTGCCGGATTCGCCATCAGTAGGCAAACCTATCAGCCGCACAAGCCTGGTGCAGAACCTGGATATAGAAGTGCTGCAGATAATTCGCGACAAAAAGTATAAGCTGAAAGCGTATCCGGCGCTGGTGCTGCATGCCAACGACGTGCTGAAAGTGCGTTGTAATGTAGAGAAGCTCAAAATGCTCAAGGATATAGAAGGCCTTAAGCTAAAGTCGGAGCGTAGGTTCCTGGAGAATGATTTACGCATCAGCGGTGCAAATTTTTACGAAGCCGTTGTTACCCCCAATTCTTATATAGAAGGAAAGTCGCTGAAAGAGCTGGATTTCAGATCATATAACTATGGCGCATCGGTGCTGGCCATACGGCATCGCCAGGAAATCCTGCACGAAAAACTGGCTCATGTAAAGCTGGCAGCCGGAGATGTGCTACTGATCAACGCAGATCAGCAACAGGCCGAAAAGCTACGGCAAAACCAGGATTTGCTGATTATTTCACAGACAGAACGTAGCCATTTTAATTATAGCAGAATTATTCCGGTGATAATTATCAGCGCAGGCATTGTGCTGGCAGCTGCCTTGGGGTTGGCGCCCATTGTGCTGAGCGCGTTGGTGGGCACCATAGCACTTATATTTTTCCGCTGCATCCGGGCCGACGAAGTATACAAAGCCATCAACTGGAGAGTGATTTTTATGCTGGCCGGTGTGCTTTCGATGGGAACGGCACTGGAGAAAACAGGCGCTGCCAGGTTGCTGGCCCATTATATTATCTTTGGGATAGGAGATTACGGGCCGCATGTGTTGTTGTCTGCGTTCTTCCTGATCACATTTATGATTACCAATTTTATGTCGAACAACGCAACGGCTGCCCTTTTGGCGCCCATTGCCATTGTTACGGCAACGGAGATGGGCGTAAGTGCCAAGCCCTTTCTGATGGCAGTAGCCTACGCCGCTTCTCTCAGCTTTATGACGCCCATGGGCTACCAGACTAATACCATGATCTATGGCCCCGGCAACTACCGCTTCTCCGATTACCTGAAAGTAGGCACACCGCTCAACCTGATCCTGTGGCTGCTGGCCTCGCTCATCTTGCCATACTTCTTCCCGTTTTATTAAAGCATGTTCCACGTGAATAATTTTGAATAACTGAATTCTGAATGAGATGCCTAAGCGTGTTACTCAAAATTCAGAATTACAGGTAGCCTTGTATTTTGCTAGTGCGAGCTTTCAGCTCGTACCTTCATCCTCCTAACATTCTGCCGAATATTTACTGCTTCGGAAACACATAATTTAGATTTAGCTGGCTGATGGATAAGTATGAATAGTGTGAAGGCACGAGCTGAAAGTTCGCACCAGCGGATAAGTCAGTTATTCAAAATTCAGATTACAAATACCCTTGTGCCTGCAATCGGAATAGCTCCGCATACTTGCCATTTTGTGCCAGCAGTTCCTCATGCGAGCCCAGCTCTTTTAACTGGCCCTGCTCCAGAAACAAAATTCTGTCGGCCATGCGCACGGTAGAGAAGCGGTGAGAGATAAGTACGGCTGTTTTGCCTGCAATCAGTTCCGAGAAGCGCAGAAACACCTCATGCTCGGCACGGGCATCCAGCGCTGAAGTAGGTTCGTCCAGTATCAGTAGCTGCGCCTCGCGCATGTAAGCCCGGGCCAGCGCCACCTTCTGCCACTCGCCGCCAGATAACTCCACGCCGTTGTTAAAGCGCTTGCCCAGCACCTGCTCATACTTATCGGGGAGGCGTTGAATTACGAGGTCAGCCAGGCTTTTGTGAGCTGAGGTCTGGATACGGTCTTTGTTTGAGATATTGCTGATTTGCCCGATGGCAATGTTGTCGGAAGCCGACATCTGAAACTTTACATAATCCTGAAAAATGATACCTACCTGGTGGCGCAAATCGTTTAGGTCGTAGTCGCGCAGGTCTATGCCATCCAGCAGTATGCGGCCTTCTGTGGGCTCGTATAACCTTGCCAGCAGCTTTACGAGCGTAGTTTTGCCTGCGCCGTTCTCGCCCACCAATGCAAGCTTCTCACCTGCTTCTAAATGAAACGATAGATAACGCACTGCCCACCGCTCGCTGTTGTGATACTTAAAGCCGACATTCTCGAAAGTAAAGCCTTTTTGAATAGGCCGCGGAATAAGGAGCGGGTTTGCAGGCGGTGTAATCTGCGGCTTCAGCGCCAAGAAATCAAACAAATCCTGCAGGTATAAAGCGCTTTCGGCAATCTGCGAAAAACGTGTCATAATGCCTTGCAGCAGCCCGCGCATATTGCTGAACGAGCCCGCCAGGAAGGTGAGCGTACCAACCGTAATCACACCGGCCACTGTCTGAAAAAGTATAAATACATAAGCACCATAGTAAGCCAGCGTGCCCAGCAAAGAAAGCACGCTGCCCCACACAGCCCGCCGCACCGTCAGGCTTTTGTTGAGCAGGTAGTAACGGTCGGAGAGGAGCCGGAAACGATCGGACAGAAAACCAGAGAGATTAAAAGTCTTGATTTCCTTGGCCGTTTCGTCGGAGGCGCCGATGTAGCGGAGATAGTCCAGTTCACGGCGTTCGGGCGTCCAGCTGCGCGACAAAGAATAGGTGCGCTCGTTAAAATGCGTTTCGCCCAGGAACGACGGAATAACAGCAACCAGCAATATAAGTATAAGCCAGGGGTTAAAGGCAATCAAACCTACCGCCAGAAAGCCAATTGATACCACATCCTGCATCTGCGCCAGCACCTGCGACATCAGCACAACCCGCGTTACGGTTTGCCGCCGCGCCCGCTCCAGCTTGTCGTAAAAAGTAGCATCCTCAAACTGAGCCAGGTCCAGGGTGGCGGCGTGCTCTATCAGGGCAATAGAAGTTTTGTTGGAGAACAAATCACCCAGCAGGCTGTCGAGCAAGGTAATAGCCCGGCTGATAAGGTCTGATACTATACCCAGCCCCAGCTCTGCCGCCACCAGCAGCCACAGGTAGGAAAGGTCACGTTCGCCAGTTAGGGAAATTAACCGGATAACCTCATCAATAATCAGCTTGCCTACATACAGCAGAGCCAGCGGCAGGGCCGCTTTTACCAGGCGCAGCAGCACGTTGCCCATAGTCATACTTCTGCTGGTGCTCCATATCAGGCCAAAAAACCGGGGCAGGTTTCGGAGAGCGCCCATCTGTTCGCGCAGGCTTTTCTTGTCGTTACCAGGCTGGCTGGCGGCAGCGGCTCGTGCGCCTTTGGTTTGTTTGCTCATATTTATACTTAAACGTGCGGCACTTGTGATTGGCTATTACTATACATACACGCAGAGATTATGTTTAAGCAGGAGCATCAGCCTATGGTTTGAAGAATAATATTCAGTTATTTTAGGGGAATAATTATCTGTAAACAACAAACTGAACCAGAAAACTATCAGGGTAGTAAAGCTAATGCTGGATTGGAAGCCGCTATATCTGAAGGCGAGGGAATAAATAAGCAGTATATTTTACCAGACGCTTTACATTAAGTAAGTATGGGGGAATAAGATTGTAAATAATAACCATTTGTGAAATGAAAAAGCACTTAGCCGCATTACTTTTCTGCTGCAACTTAGTTTATACTGCAGCAGTGGCGCAAGCTACTGCGCCTGCTTCGCAGGATGTCGCCTCCGTAGAAGCTATTACAGCCGCAGGTTTACGCATCATCTCCGGTCCAAAGGGGCAGGCGCGGGATATGGATGCTTTTAAAGCCTTATTTCTGCCCAATGCGCAGCTTGGCGGCGTGTTCTTTAAAGAGGATAGCAGCTTTGTCCGTATCACGACAGCAGAGACCTTTGCCGAGCGCAATGGACTAGCTTATAAGGATCTGGGCTTTTACGAGAACCAGCTATCGCTGCATGTAGAACAGTTCGGCAACATTGCTACCGCCTTTCAGACCTACGAAACACGCACAAGCAGCAAAGACGGAAAGGTGGAAGATCGCGGCGTAAACACATACCAGTTGGTGTATGACAAGGGGCGCTGGTGGATAGCCAGTCTGCTTTTTACGCCGGAAACTGCAAAATATCCCCTCCCGAAGAAGTATCTGAAATAGCTAAAATATAGTATGATACAGCTATGACAAGATATCTGCTATACTTTTTAACTGGCGTTGCTATTGCCTCAATTATTCTTTTTTTCAGGGGTTATGTGGCCGTGCCGCATAATGTATACGCTGATGTGGCCCTGCTGGCAGGTATGGTGCTATTCGGGTTTGCGTCCTGGGTTACGCTTTTCCGGATAAAAATAGGTTCGGTACTGGCCTTGCTATGCACGCTGGCGGCAGTGCCCTGGCTGGTACGGATAGGGCTGCGGGTGTGGTTGCCGGATACAAATGTTACACAACTAGTTTTAATCTTACATGCTGCGTTGTCTGCCCTGACTTTGGGATCTCTGATAATCAGCGCACGCTATACATTTAGCCACGGCTCCTGGAAAGCAGGTACCGCTTCACCGGGCTTTATCCTAAAAGTTATACTTGCTGCTATACCTATAGGAGTAGTTGTAGCATGGATAGCTGTGATGCAGCAGGTATAATGCCGCAGGTACATAAATGAGAAAAGCCCTGCCAAGATGGCGGGGCTTTCTCTCACTTTAAACAAACTAATCTAAACTTTACTAACCTTATCTTGTGTCTGTTGACATCCTTCTTATATAAAACTAGCGGCTGGATTTTGTTCAACTCTTGCCGCATAGCAGGTTTAAGCAGTATTGGCCTTATAATAACTTTCTAAAGGCCGGTAGGAGTGTTTGGGAATAAACAGTATCAGTATATTTGATAGCATTCCGTCACCATAATCTCACTTAAATCGGGTGCAAAGGTATAAATTCAGCTTAATATAAACAAGTAAAAGTGACGTAATATTTTTATGCGTTTTTATTTTCTCTACTTTTTATATAGTATCATTGTGATTTACAATATTTTATAGAAATGAAAAAGTATAAATGTTTTTCAAGTAAGCTTGTTGACAATACAGCTTAAACCTGAATTTGCTATAAACCCGGATATAAGAGCTTAACCTGGCGACCATATAAGTTGGGCATTTTGCAGCAAAGTAAGTGTTTAAATTTAAGGAGAGAAGCTAGACAGGCAGTAGCAGAAATCTAAAACAAGGCTGCCACCCGAAAGTTTATCCTGACAGGAAAAATTAATAAAATTCAGGTTGAAGTGCATCGAAGAAATTATACCTGCTTATCAGGTTTTTTAGAAGCGGAATAGCTTTTAAGGCATGCTTATGTACATGAACAGAGGATGAATTCATCTCTCTCCCAAACCGCACAACTGAAGCAGGTACAGAAGCTCAAAGAGTGGTTTTAATAGCTATACCTTGCTTTCTATATTCTTCAATATTTCCTAAAAATTATTCCTGGCAAACCTTGTCCGGCATTTAGGGCAATTTATCCTTCTATACACGCAGTGCCGGTATTGTTGTGTCGGAGGTATACAAGATTTTTAGCCAACTCAGGTAAGATTTAAAGCGGGGAAATGTTCAGGAACCTGTTGCAACTATATATTTAAATATCAAGTATAGAAATTTTGTTATAGTCTTATCTTCCCGGAATAAAGATGACCAAGCGTTACGGCCCTTTTATACTTGCGATAGTTGTTTTTCTGCTGGCTGTGCTCATGCATTATCTCCGGACAGGATTCTTATATACAGGCGGCGTGCTGATAATGCTGTTGCTTTACATGGCGGGCATTGTGCTGGCGCTGCTGGCATGGAGCAGCCAGCCGGAAGAAAAAAATCTGTAGCTCTACTCTCGTATTATTATGCGCTTGCCGCCTTTTTTGGCAGCCATAGCAAGCTATAAAGTTTAGTGGCAGGGCATGCTGCCGTAGCCTGAAATGTAATAATTGGGATGTCCGCCGTAAAAGATTTATCTCCATACCTTTTCTTCTAAGTATAATGGAATCAAGTTGTTGGTTAACTATATCGTATCAGTTTTGACGCATCTCCACTATAAGTAGCCGGGCAAAAACAAAGCAACAGCATGTGAGAAGGCAAAGCTCAGATAATTCTTCCTGCTTTCTTCCCTCCCTCTGGCCGCCTTCATCACTTAAATATTTTTGAAACCTCAAGCAACCTTTTTCGGGTTTCTGCATCTTTCAAATGCGGAGTAACTCCAGAAAGAAGCTTCTGAAAGAAATCAAGTCAAAAATTTTAAAACCTAAAACTATGAAGATCGTGAAATTTTACGCCACCACTGTTGCCATATTTGTGACGGCGCTGCTGCTGGCAAGCGTGCCTTTAATGGCGCAACAGTTGCGTGGCAACGGCAACATTAAAACTGAAAACAGAAACGTATCCGGATTTGAAGGCATTAATGTAAGCGGCGGATTTAATGTAGAAGTAACCCAAGGCAATGATGAAGGCGTGAGGCTGGAGGCGGAGGAAAACCTGCTGGGCAACATTAAAACAGAGGTGCGTAACGGGGTGCTGCACATATATAACGACAAAAGCCTGAGCACCAATAAAGGCATGAAAGCTTACATTACGGTAAAAGAACTGCGCAGCATCGAGATTAGCGGCGGCGTAAAAGTAGCGGGCAACTCAACGTTTAAGACAAATAAATTTGATTTGGAAATGAGCGGCGGCTCCAACGTGAAGCTGGCCCTGGATACAAAGCAACTGACTGCTGATATGAGCGGCGCCAGCAAAGTAGACTTAACCGGCCAGGCCGATGAGGTAAACATGGATATGTCCGGGGCATCTAAAGTGGAAGCCGAAGATTTAGTGGCAAAGCGTGTGAAGATACAAGCCAGCGGGGCCAGCAAAGTGAAAGTATATGCCAAAGATGCCCTTAATATTAATGCATCAGGCGCATCGTCAGTGTATTACAAAGGCAGCCCTACTGTTAACACCGATGTGTCGGCGGCAGCCAGAGTTTCTAAGTTATAAGGCGGTTATACTTATACTATTACCGTAAAGCTCATCTTTTCGACATAGCAGCGCGTATAGGTAAGCTGTTATACATGAACTATAAAACCTATACAAGCTATGAGCGAAGCGAAGAAAACAACCAATCATAAAGAGATTCAGCAGTGGGCAGAGCAGCACGGCGGCGTACCTGCTATCATCAAAGGCACTGAGAACGATGGCAAAGGCGAAGGCGTACTGCGCATTCACTTTCCGGAAAAAAGCAAAGACAACGACAACTTTGAGGAAATCAGCTGGGATGAGTTCTTTAAAGAATTTGACAAAGACAAACTGGCGCTGCTCCACCAGCCCGACAGTGCTTTTAACAAACTAGTAAACAGAGACTAGTATCTGGAAAAAGGAAGTTCCTGACAAACGACAAAGGACTTTTGCACTACTTTATCCTGTTGCTGCATCTTAAAACCTACAGCATTAAAGTATAAAAGCGATGGCCGGTACTATCAAGTACCGGCCATCGCCTTTATACTTTAATTTTCAGGACTGCCAGCCAGAGACAAAAGCCCCAAGCTCATCTATACTTTTATACTTAGAGTAAAAGTCTTAGGTATAGCTTGGCGCATAACTAATTTAATTTTTAAATAAACCTCCTCTATTGCGGTTGCTGAATAGCACTTTAGTTATCATTCCTAATTCTTAATTTCTAATTCTTAATTTGGCTCCGGCTTAACGTACCGGCAGGGGCAGTACCGGCAAGCTGGCGTGGCCATCTTTATCCACGGACTGCACAGCAAAGAAATAGTTGTCTTTGGAGTAAGGAAGCGTGGCTTTGGTATCGGTTACATAAAACTTTTGTTCCCAGGTAGGGTTGCTGGTTGCGCGCATCAGCACATAGTAGCCTGCAGGTTTCTGGCCTTTCGCTGCCGCCTCCCACTTCAGGTCAGTTTTGCTGGTCAGGTTTGAGGTAATCACGCCTACTTTATCGGGAGCGGCAGGTGCCCATCCCAGGCTGGCCATCGTGGATAGATTTACGCCTGTGTTTTTGCGGAGATACTCGAAGTCCATAAACTCAATTAAATCGCCGTATTGCGTGCCGTTTTCTGTGCGCAGGTCCTGGTGCTGGTGGTTGAAATCCTCGTTCATCTCGCTCATGCGCACGGCCGAAAAGCCCAATTTGTTAAAAGGCGTGTGATCGCCGCCACGCAGGAAACGATCGGCGCGGTACTCCAGCACCACGTCTATCTGGTCTACATACTTTTCGCCGGCGATTTCCATGTAGCGGGCCAGGTTGCGGCTAGGACTGTCGTTATCAGAGCCCAGCGTTCTGCGCAGGCGTGCCTGCTCTTCGGTTTCATTGGCAGGGGTGCCTTCACTAAACACGCGTACATGGGTGTTGTCGTGCAGGCCGGTTTCGGTGGAAAAGGAGTTACCCACGATGTCGTTGTTGAGCATCGCCACCAGGTTCCAGTTTTCCTTTTTAGCACGCTCTGCCAGATGTGTAGAGCCGTACAAACCTTGTTCCTCGCCCTGCACTGCCACAAAAATAAGGGTAGCCGGAAACTTACGCGACGCCATTACACGCGCCATTTCCATCACAATCGCTACACCCGATGCGTCGTCGTTAGCGCCCGGCGCTTTGCTTTTAGCATCCATTACGTCGGTCACGCGCGAGTCGAGGTGGCCGCTCACAATAAACACGCGATCATCGTTAGGATCGGTTCCTTTCAGGGTTGCCATCACATTAGCCATTTCCACGTCCTGCGGCACGCGGCGGCCGTCGGCTTTTATAATGAAACGATCCATTTCCACGTTCATACGGCCACCGGAGGCCTGAGCATACTTTTCAAATTCTGATTTTACCCATTCGCGCGCGGCACCAATGCCTTCTTTTTTGCTGGTAGTGGTACTCAACGTGTGGCGGGTACCAAAGCTGACCATTTTGCGCACGTCTTCTTCCAGCTTTTTAGCTGAGATCTCATTTACCATCTTCTTAATCTCATCATCCAGGCGCACAGGCTCCTGGGCCATACTTTGGGTGGTGGCGCTAAAGTATAAACCCGCCAGCAAGGGCAAGGTCAGCAAACGGGAGAGGCTGGTTTTGTAATTCATATTTTGATTTAAAGTATAAGTCTGGTGTTTAAAGATACAAAGGAGATTTCAGAAATCATTATTTTGATGTAGTTGTGAGATAAACAGGCGTGGCTGGATGGCAAAGCCTTTAGCAACAGCCAACTTAAAACGCTATTTTGCAACGCTCCTGCTGTAGCAAATGCAGTTCTTTCTCTACCTGAAGTATGGTTTTACTGTTAGCCAGTTCTGTTTGGTACCGATGTGAAAGTTCGCGGCGCTTAATGGCCTCTAAAAAGCGGCGCCCATCTTCGCGGGTTTCCAGCAGGAGGCCGGGCACCTGGGCAGGTTTGTCGTCATCACCTTTGGCTACCATCGTAAAGTAAGAGGTGTTGGTATGTTTCACTACACCTGTTTTCACGTTCTCGGCTACTACCCGGATACCTACCATCAAAGAAGTATTGCCCACATAGTTCACCGATGCTTTCAGCGACACCAGTTCGCCCACTTCCACGGGTTGCAAAAAGTTAACGCCTTCCACAGTTACGGTCACGCAATAGTTGCCGGCATGTTTGGCAGAGCAGGCGTAAGCTACTTTGTCCATCAGCGAGAGCAAGATGCCACCATGAATTTTACCGCCAAAATTGGCGTAGCTCGGTATCATCAGCTCTGTCAGAACAGTTTGGGAATAGGAAACAGGGCGAAAAGCAGGTGTGGTCATGAGGAGAAAGTATGGTTTAGCGGCAAGTATACGACTATACCTGATTTGCGGCGCAGCTTTAGTTTATAAAAATACCACATCCACAACAGTTCCCTCACCTGCTTCGCGGTTCAGTAGCTCCAGCACCTTGCTTTTCGACATGTTCAGTTCGTGCTTGAGCGGAGCGGAGGTAAGGCGCACAAATAGCTTATGGTCGCGGAAGTATAACTCCTGCGTTTTCAGGGCGATGGGTTTGCCCATTAGCCGCTCCCAACTCTGCATAATGTTTACTTCGCTCAGCTTGCCATCCAGACGGTAGGCTTTCATCAGCGCCTTCAGGCTTTCGCCAATCGGCTGTATGTCGGCTCTGCGCCTGTCAATCTCCTCTTTCTTTTTGTAGTAGCGCACGGGTTGGAATTTTTGAATGGGTGAATAGAAATGAGTGTATTTTTAAAGGGCTTTATCTTTTTCCTGCTCTTTCGGATTACAAATCCGAAAAGCAGGAAATTATAGATTCTGCTTTATTCTTTTTAAAAGGTCTTCAGAATCAAATATTTTATCATACTTTTCCTTCCTAATCTCTCGACTTGTTATATCAATCTTTACTCTTTTTAGAAACTCTTCAAAATCCTTGTTCATCGCGAGTTTATTAATTGTTTCCCAATCTAAATTTTCTTTGAATTTGGCGGGAAGGATTATTTCAGTTGAATTTGGATCTTCTATGTTTAAACGGATAACACCAATCCCAAAAGCAGATGAAAGTCTTGTTAATTCATTCATAAAATCCTCATCCTTAGAAATTTCTGATGCTACTAAGTACCCTTCATTTGCCCAGGAAGAATTTGAAACAGTCTGAAAGAAGCTTTCTCTTAAGTTAGAAAAACTTAATTGCCTTTTTAATTCAAAGGATAATATCCTTATAGAGATATTTCCGATAGCAGAACTGAGTTCTAGAACATTGTTCTTCCATTCGTCTATTGGATAGTAACATCCAACAATGTCTGGATGAACCCATTCGCCGAACTCTTTTTTACCAGACCTTGAATGGTTGATCGTCTTAGTATAGCATCTCAAGAAAAGAAATGCATAATATGTGAGGAAGGAGTGGAGATCTTTCTCTAAGTATTCTGCTTTTATAGGGGTCTCACCTATTATATCCTCTTGAAAATCTTCATATTGCTTTAGATCAATTTGAGATTTTAACTTCTTTAAATAAAATCTTTTTGGTCTTGATCCAACTACATCAAATTGGGTTTTATTATTGTCTCTTGCATTTACATAAATTTGAGCTCCTAATGTAGACCATGGAGTTTTACCTTCACTATTAAGTAATTGGTCATACCCTTTATCTGTTGCGAATTGCCAAATTTCATTGGCTGTTAAAGGTTGCTTTTGCTCTGATAAGACTTTTTCAGCTAGCTCAAGGAATGTCATAAAATTTTTATAAAACCGATTATAAGGAATTTTCACTTACCCAATCACCTCTACCATTCCCTCTTTTACTTCAAATCTACGGATACTTTCCGAGAGGCCTTCCAGAATTCTATCTGTTCGTTCCAGGTGCGTGTCTGTCAGGAAAATCTGGCCGAAGGTATGAGCCGCGACCATCTGCATAAGCTGGGTAATGCGCTTTTCGTCGAGGCGATCGAAAATATCGTCGAGCAGCAGGAGGGGCTTGTGGTGGTGTTTGGCAGCCATTACCTCAAAATGCGCCAGTTTCAGGGCAATCACGTAACTTTTCTGCTGGCCCTGCGAGCCAAAGGTTTTCACAGGGTTGCCGTCCATCAGGAACACGAAATCATCTTTATGCGGCCCTACCGTAGTGCGCTGCAAAGCTAAATCCTTGCGTTCGGTCTGGTGCAGCAGCTGCGCGAAATCTGCCCCCGGCAACTGGCTTTTATAGGTAAGTGTTACGTCCTCGCTACTGTCGGAAATGTGGCGGTAATGCTTCTGGAAAATCGGCACGAACTCCTGCAGAAATCTTTCGCGCTCCTGCGCCAACTCTTCACCAAAAGGCACCAACTGCTCGTTAAGTATATGCAGGTAATCACGGTCGTAGTAGTGGCGCTCGGCAAACTGCTTTAAAAGGGAGTTGCGCTGCCTGAGTACATAATTATACTGTATAAGCTGCTCCAGGTATACGTGGTTGAGTTGCGAGATAAGGCTGTCGAAATACTTGCGGCGCTCCTCGCTGCCCTCACGTATCAAATCCGTATCATAAGGCGAGATAAGTACCACTGGAAAACGCCCGATGTGCTCGCTCATCTTATCATAAAGCGCTTTGTTGTGAGTAATTGTCTTTTTCTGGCCCTGCTTCAGACTAACTTGTACGGTGTGTTTCTCGCCTTCTACCAAAAAGCGGCCTTTTACCATAAAAAAATCCTCGCCCTGCTTTATACTTTGCGCGTCGGTGCCCGGAAAGGCGCTCTTAGTCATGGAGAGGCAGTAAATAGCGTCCAGCAGGTTGGTTTTGCCGCTGCCGTTGTCACCGATAAAACAGTTGATATGCTCCGAAAAAGCCAGCGAGGCATCTTCATAATTCTTGAAAAACAGCAAACTGAGATTTTCGAGGAGCATTCGTTTCTTCTTTGATATCTTTTTCCTTAATTTCGCAGGCTAAACCGTCCGGGCTATGGCGGCCACTTTACAGGCGCTTACAATGCCGGGCTGCTAACGGATAACTATAAAAGACATTACCATGGCTGATACGAAAGATAAGGCAAAAAAAGTGGCGCCGGCGAAAGCAAAGGTACAGGCTGAGCCAACGTTTTCAAAGGAAACCTATATGTGGTGGTATGAGAACATGAAACTCATGCGCCGCTTCGAGGAAAAAGCAGGCCAGTTGTACGGGCAGCAGAAAATAAAAGGCTTCTGCCACCTCTACATTGGCCAGGAAGCTTGCGTGGCAGGCGCTATTACAGCGCTTACCAAAGACGATAAGTGGATTACGGCTTACCGCGACCACGCACATCCGCTGGCTTTGGGTACTGATCCGGGCGCTATCATGGCAGAATTGTTTGCCAAAGCCACCGGTTGCTCCAAAGGCAAGGGCGGCTCGATGCACATGTTTGATAAAGAAGTGAACTTTATGGGCGGCCACGGCATTGTAGGCGCGCAGGTGCCGCTTGGCGCAGGCATTGCGTTTGCCGAGAAGTATAACAAAACCGGCAACCTGTGCATCTGCTACATGGGCGACGGCGCCGTACGTCAGGGGGCTTTCCACGAAGCCCTGAATATGGCGATGACCTGGAAGCTGCCTGTAATATTTGTAATTGAAAACAACGGTTATGCCATGGGTACATCCGTGGAGCGTACGTCCAACGTGCAGCAGCTCTATACTTTGGGCGAAAGCTACGATATGCCGTCTAAGCCGGTAGAAGCTATGTCGGTAGAAAACGTACACGAAGCCGTAGCCGAAGCCGCTGCGCGTGCGCGTGCCGGTGAAGGACCTACCCTGCTGGAATTCAGAACCTACCGTTACAAAGGCCACTCCATGTCGGACCCTGCCAAGTATAGAACCAAAGAGGAACTGGAAGACTACAAAGGCCGTGATTCGATTGAGGCTGTGAAATCGACTATTTTATTGAACGAATGGGCAACGGAAGAAGAACTGGAGCAGATAGATGAGCAGGTAAAACAAAAAATAGCCGAGGCCGTGAAGTTTGCCGAAGACTCGCCTTATCCTGACCCGTCGGAATTATATACTGACATTTATGCGGAGAGCGACTATCCATATATCATGGACTAGACTATATTTTATTACAAGCAGGAATTAAAAATTATAAATTTGGTGTTCAGAATTTATAAGTATTGTTTCTAATCACTTTTAATTTCTAATTTTGAGATTCTAATTTATTTTTACTAATGGCTAAAGAAACAGTTAAGAAGCACCGCGATTTTGAGGAGCTGGTTGAAAACCCGGATGCGCTGGCAGATCGCTTTGCGGACTCCGAGGATTTTGTGAAGAGAAACAAATCGATGCTGATCGGTATATTTGCCCTTGTTGCTGCTGTAATAGTAGGAGGCTTTTTATACTATAATTACCGCCGCACCCAAAACGCAGAAGCGCAACGTGCTATGTTTCAGTCGGTTTATTATTTTGAGGCAGATTCGCTGAACCGTGCTTTGAATGGCGACGGCCAATATGACGGTCTTCTGAAAATATCGGATGAGTATAGCGGAACAAAAGCAGGCAACTTAGCTGATTTTTATGCCGGTGTAGCTTTGCTGAAAGAAGGCAAATTTGCTGACGCTGTTGAGCACCTGAAGGATTTTGAGTCGGATGATTACCTGATGCAGGCCCGCGCCTACAGCCTGACAGGCGATGCGCTGCTGGAGCAGGGAAAGAATAAGGAAGCGGCTGATATGTACCTTAAAGCAGCCAACGAAAAAGCTAATCCATACTTCTCGCCACAGTACTTAATGAAAGCCGGTATCGCCTACGAGGCTGATAATAATTACAAATCAGCTGCTGAAGCGTACGATAAGATTATTACGGATTATGTGGCTTCTGCAGAAGTAAACGACGCTAAGAAGTATAAAGCCCGCGCCGAAATTCTGGCCGGAGGCACTACCGCTCAGGAGTAAGTATAAGGAGATTTGAAAATTTGAAGATGTGGAAATCTGAAGATGAATCGCTTACTTTTAGGGTTCTCCCAAACAGAATAACGCTGTTTTAATTTATCTTCCTACAAAACAAGAAGCGCTTTTGTCTTTTATAAAGGCAAAAGCGCTTCTTGTTTTGTAGCGAGCAACCGTATTATACTTGCCGGTTAGCATATGCCCATACCTGCGACACTGCGATCTTCAGCATTTGAAAGCAGTTTTCAGTAATCCCGAAAAACGAACCACGAAAACGAGCAACGAACACAACTATGGCGACATCCCTGAAGAACCTGAACGACTATCAGAAAGAGAACTTTGCCGACATCTCGGATAAAACCTTTGGCCTTGTAGTAGCCGATTGGCACAGCGATATTACGGATGTGCTTTGTGCCGGTGCTATTGATACGTTGCTGAAGCACGGCGCTAAAAAGGAGAATATATTTCGCAATACCGTACCCGGTAGCTTTGAACTAACGCTGGGTGCGCAATTTCTGGCGCAGCAGGAGGTGGTTGATGCCGTCATCTGTATCGGCGTAGTGATAAAAGGCGATACCAAGCACGACGACTATATTAACAACGCGGTGGCAAACGGTTTAACCACGGTTTCGCTAAAGTATAACAAACCTGTTTCGTTTGGCCTGGTAACCACTAATAATTTAGAACAGGCCCTGGACAGGGCGGGCGGCAAGCACGGCAACAAAGGCGTGGAAGCTGCCGCGGCTGCCATTCACATGCTTAGTTTCTAAACTAATAGTTATAGCGCAGACCTGTGAGTATCTTGGTTGCCGCGAAGCAAGTATGCTCGTACAGACATTCACCGGCCTGCTGAGAGGGAGCCTGGCAATATTGGTCTTATATCTTGTCCTAGAAACTATACCCCACTGTTACGCCCGGCCGCACGCGGAAGCCACTGCCAAGCAAATTCAGAAATCCGGTATCGAAATCATCTTCCGTGCCTGTATTTATTTTCAGGCTGCCGCCGTTAAAGCCTGCTCCCAAAAAAATATCTAAAGTCAGTCCGCTGTTAAAAATCCATTGGTTGCCTGCTGCCACGCCGGCTCCGATAGGTGTATAAGTAGCTTTATACTCTTTGCCGGTGTCTTTGTCCTTTCCGGTCAGTTCATAATTCAGAATTCTGCCATAGCCTGCCACATACAAGCCAACTGGGGCTGGCTTGTAATCCGATAGATAATAGCGCACCTCGGGTGTAAAGCCATAGCCACGAAACCTAATGCCTGAAACAGAAGCTCCCGTGATATAGGCACCAAACTGCCCACTGACATGCGGGCCGAAAGCATGCTCTATAAAGCCAGAACCTGTCGCCACGAAGGGGCTGAGCACATTAACCTTGAGCACTGTTTTGCCAGGGGCCTGCGCTTGCGCAAAAGTTGCAGATAGAGGAACAACAGCCATTAACAGGATAGCTGCCAATAAGAGAATAATTTTTTTCATGTGTCCGTTTTTGATTAAAGAGCGTCAACGTTCGCTGCTATACCTATCTGCAACATCTGTTCCAGTCTGCAACATTTGTTCCAGCTTTGCAGTCACTTATCAAATAAGAGCCGGGAGCCACAGTTAACAGAAAAATCAGGAAAGAAAAAAGTTAAATTGAAGCCAGGCATAGTAAAATACGGATATTACTGCTATTTTTGCACGAAATTTAGTTAAAATACTACTTCCAAAGTATAGAATTGGCTTTGCATTGATTTAAACTAAACTAAAAAGCGTTTGCTGCTGTTATGGCGCAAAGAACGAAGCGCAAACTGTTGTTTGGTTTACACAAAGAGTGGTATAAGTGATAGCTTTTATAAAGTTCTTTAACACAATCGAATGAATACGAACGAAGAAAACCAGCGTTACTCCAGAGAGGATCTAACTGAGTTTGAGAGAATTATACTTGAGAAGCTAACAAATGCCCGTAAAGAAGTAGCTTTTATCAAGGATACGCTGAGCCGCAAAAACGACTCTGGTACAGATAACACGGCCTCGCCCACTAAGGTGCTGGAGGATGGTGCAGACACCGCTGAAAAGGAAAACCTGAACCAACTGGCTTCGCGCCAGATGAAGTTTATTCAGCAGTTGGAGAATGCGCTTATCAGGATCAAAAACGGCACGTACGGCGTTTGCATCGTTACCGGTAAACTCATCCCGAAAGAGCGTTTACGCGCCGTGCCGCACACGCAGCATACCATTGAGGCAAAGCTTCAGCGTAAGGACTAACATTTTTATACCTTGAATATTCTGCAAAGTCATATCCAGGCGCTTGTTTTTTGTGCCCAGTCGCCTGTCAGCATTGAGGACATTCAGCGCTGCCTGCAGGAAGCGCTGGGACTGGAGAATGTGCTGGTGAGTGATGTATTGGAGGCGATAGAAGGTATAAATGAGCAACTGCTGGAGGCAGATTTTGCCTTTCAGATTTATGCTATCGGCGGCGGCTACCAGTTCCTGACCAAACCGGAATATCAGGATACGGTAAGCACGTACCTCAAACAAAAATCAAAGAAGAAACTGTCAACGTCTTCGCTGGAGACGTTGGCGATTATTGCTTACAAGCAGCCCATTACCAGATCAGCGGTAGAGCAGATCAGGGGCGTGGGCTGCGACTATGCCATCCATAAATTGCTGGAAAAAGAGCTTATTGAGATTAAAGGCAAGGCCGCAACCATCGGCCGGCCCGTGCTGTACGGTACGTCTCAGAAATTTATGGACTACTTCGGAATCAACCATATCAAAGACCTCCCACAGCTAAAAGACTTCGCCATCGAAGAGAATATCTTAGGCGAAGTGGCTGATTAGCCAGCCCCGCGTTAATCCGCGAAGTATAAAACCCTTACAATTTCATAGTGCTGCACACAAAGGTACAGTAGCGATACTGCATCGATAATTAAAATAAAATGGCAAGAGATAACGAAAGACCTGCGCACGGCAATGCCGGCGAAGGCAGACGAGGCGCTGACAGGAATTATTCCGGCAGGCCGAATAACGATCGCGACGGTAAAAAAATATTTAACAGAAGAGATAAACCTGAAAGGAGTGAAGGTGGCGAGCGTCGCCCTTTCAACCCTGACAGAAGAGATAACGACAGAAGAGAAGGTGGCGAACGCCGTTCTTATGGCGGTGAGCGCCGTGAAGGTGGAGAAAGAAAATCCTTTGGACCGGACAGAAGAGACGACCGTGGCAGCGACAGGCGTGGAGGCGCCGAAAGAAGCTCTTATGGCGATAAGCGCGAAGGCGGCGAGCGTAAACCGTTTGGAGGTGATAGAAGAGAGGGCGACAGGCGCACTTTTAACAGTGATCGCCCACGACGCGATGAAGGCGAAAGGAAACCATTTAGCACCGGACGAAATGAAGGCGGAGATCGTCCCGCGTCCGGAGACAGAAGGATGCAGGGCGAGCGCCGTGAAGACAGCGGAATCAAATCTTTTAGCCTTAAGGGAAGAGAGGATCGTTCTGGCGGTAATAACCGTGAGAGAGGCGAGTATCGGCCTTATGGCGAAAAACGCGAAGGCGGCGATAGAAACGCTTATGGCAGTAAAAGAGAAAGTAGCGAGCGCCGCCCATATGGAGACAGAAAAGAAAGTGGTGAGCACCGCTCATTCAGCCCTGATCGCCGTGAGGGAGGAGAACGCCGTTCTTTTAATACAGATAACAGAGATGATCGCCGTGGTGAGAGCCGACCTTATGGCAAAGACAGTAACAGCAAGCCTGCCTATGGCGAGAAGCGCAGCTTTGGCGATAAAAAGCCTTACAGGGCAGAGGGTAGCGGGCGGGGCAATAGCTCTGCGGAAGGCAATGACCGCAGCAGAGGCCGCGCCGACGAGCGCGACAGCACACCCGAAACACCAAACTATAACCTGGGCCGCTACAAGAACAACACGCGCATCAAGAAAGCTAACATAAAGGAAGAGGATGATGGCACCATTCGCCTGAACCGCTATATAGCCAATGCCGGCATCTGCTCGCGACGCGAAGCCGACCTGCTGATTGAAGCCGGTGAGATAAAAGTAAATGGCGAAGCGGTAACGGAAATGGGTTTTAAAGTGAAGCCAACCGACAGCATACAGTATGGCAAAAAAATACTGAACCGCGAGAAACTGGTATATGTGCTGCTGAACAAACCGAAAGATTTCCTGACGACGACGGATGACCCGGAAGGCCGGAAAACGGTGATGAGCCTGGTAGCGAATGCTTCTACAGAGCGCATTTTCCCGGTAGGCCGCCTGGATCGCAATACGACTGGCCTGCTGTTGTTCACCAACGATGGCGAATTGGCCCAGAAGCTGACACACCCATCCAATAACGTAAAGAAAATTTACCAGGTAGAGTTGGACAAACCTATCACCAAAGAAGATTTTCTGAAAGTGGCCGAGGGCGTGGAACTGGAAGACGGCAAAGCGGAAGTAGACGATGTGGCGCTGCTGGGAGATATGGGTAAGTTCGTGGGCCTCGAAATTCATATTGGCCGTAATCGTATTGTGCGGCGTATTTTTGAGCACCTGGGCTATGATGTGGTTAGCCTCGACCGTGTGCAGTATGCCGGCCTGACCAAGAAAGACCTGCCGCGCAGCAACTGGCGCTACCTGACTGAAAAAGAAGTTGTCCGCCTGAAATTCTTTATGTAAGTATAATGCGGAACATCGCTATCGACATAGGCAACACAGGCACCAAGTATGGCCTTTTTGAGGGAGACGCGCTGGTACAGCAAGGTTACTTTCCGGAGAAAAACCAACTGCCGGAGGACTTGCAAAGCCAGACCTTCGCTAACGCCATTGTTGCTTCGGTAGCCGAAAATCCGCTTAACATTTTGCAAAGGCTGTCTGTTTCCGATAAGCTCGTGGAGCTAACGGCGCAGACGGCCTTGCCTGTTGGTAACCTGTATAAAGCGCCGCAAACGCTGGGTGCAGATAGAAAAGCCGCTGCCGCAGGAGCCGCTTATTTCTTCCAGGGCCGCAACTGCCTGGTGTTAGATGCAGGCACCTGCATCACGCACGATTTTATAGATAGTGAGGGCAATTACCACGGTGGCGGCATTGCTCCGGGGCTGAACATGAAATTTAAAGCACTTCATACTTTTACGGAGCGCCTGCCGTTAGTACAGCGTACTGAAAATAACTTTCCCCTCACCGGGCAAACGACGCAGGAGTCTATCTTAAGCGGCGTGCTGGGTGGCACTGTAGCCGAACTCAACGGCCTGATTACGGCATATATGCAAAAAGCACCGCGCTTAGTAGTTATACTTTGCGGCGGCGATGCCGGATTTTTTGAAAGTACGCTAAAAGGACGCATCTTTGTAATTCCTGAACTAGTTTTAATCGGGCTTCATAGAATTTTAGTATATAATGTATAAAACACTTCGAGTACTGATAGGGCTTGCCCTGCTGTGTGTGGCGCCTGCTGCACAGGCGCAATATATTGGCAACACTCCGTACTCCCGCTATGGCTTGGGAGAAATAAACACGAATCTGGGCAATGTTCGCAACGCAGGTATGGCGGGCGCCGGCATAAGCGCCGCCAACAGCTATCAGGCTAACCTTTCTAACCCGGCCCTGGTCTACTATAACAGCATTACAGTGTTCGATATGGGCATTCGCGGACAGGTTAAAACCATTGACAACGGAAGCCAGTCGCAACGTGATGGTAATGCTAACCTGTCTAACCTGTCGCTGGTAGTGCCTATTTCCAAACGTTGGAGTTCAGCTTTATCGCTCCGCCCCTACAGCGATGTATCTTATGAGATAAATGCTGTTACCCCGCTTGCCGCTAATCCGCGTGCGTCTGTTGTGCAGGGATATAGGGGTGAAGGAGGTTTGTCGGAGGTGAATTTCTCGAACGGTGTCAGAATCGCCAAGGGATTAACTGTTGGCGCCAGTGCTTCCTACATCTTCGGCACAATCACCAAAGAAGCATCTTCTTTAATTCAGGATGATTCTCTTTCAGATTTATCCTCGGAGCGTGTGGTATACAGCGAGCGCACCCGCTACCACGACTTTTTGTTTAAAGGCGGAGTTAACTACAGACAGCAGGTGAAAGAAAAGCTTTTCCTGAGCGTAGGCGGAACTTACAGCTTTGAGCGCCAGATGAGCGCCAGCCGCAACAACTCTTATGAGCGAAGAACGATCTACGACGGCATTATTGATCAGAACATAATGCCGGACAGTGCAGATGGCAAGGTGCTGGTGCCACAAGGATGGCAGGCAGGTATTACACTGGATAACGGCTCTAACATGACTTTAGTAGCCGACTTCTCTACGCAGCAGTGGTCTAAATTCCGCAACTTTGACGGAGAAAAAGAAATGGCAGACAGCTATCGTGCTGCCATAGGCGGAGAGTTTACGCCCGATGCCTCAGCCATTGGCAATTACCTGCAGCGCATCACCTATCGTGCTGGCTTATACTATGGCAAAATGCCTTACGAAGTAAACGACATCCAGATAGAGGACAAAGGGGTTACAGTGGGTTTCACAATGCCTATCGGGCGCTCCAGCGTTTATGAACTGTATCAGCTTAATGCCGCTTTAGGTTACGGACAGCGCGGCACAACCTCCAATGGTCTGATTGCCGAAAAATACTTTCAGTTCAGCGCCGGCATTACCATCAACAGCCGTTGGTTTATCAAGCGCCGCATAGAATAAAGAGATAGCAGCAATACAGTAGAGACGCAAAGTATAAAAGGCTGTTCCCGGAGCGGCCTTTTTTTGTGGCACAAGTATGGCAGGAGAGAAGTATAAATTTTGCTGATTTCACACAAACGGAGCAAACCCAACCTTATGCGCAAAGCGTGGATTTATAGCTTTATAATAACGTTGAGCTGCCTGGGCTTCGGCTGCAAAGAGGAGTTGAAGGACCCCGACAAAGAGGAAGTTTATGAAGGCCCGCTCATCGAGAACCATGATATTATTACGCTCTTCAGCGACTCAGCCCGGTTGCAGATAAAACTAATGGCGCCGGTGCAGCAGGAGTTTGAAAACGGCGACGGCGTGTTTCCTAAAGGGCTATACGTGGAGTTTTACGGGGATCCGGGACAGATTACATCAACTCTGAAAGCCAACTACGGCAAGCAGGATCGCCGTAAGAACCTCTATATCGCCCAGGGCAATGTAATAGTAGAGAACCTTCAGAAAAAAGAGAAACTGGAAACCGAGGAACTGTACTGGGATAAAAACAAAGGTAAAATCTATACAGATAAGTTTGTGCGGATTACAACAGCCGAGGAAATTCTGACTGGGGAAGGGTTGCGAGCCAACCAGGATTTTTCGAACTGGCGTATACTTAAACCAACGGGCAGTTTCAGCCTGAAAAAAGAATGAACCAAAAACTAGTGAATAGCATTTTACTTTCGCTGGCGTTTGTAGCTGCTGTTATTGGCGCGCACCGAAGTATAACGGACAAAGACATTGTGGGCAACTACTGGATCTTTATGGTATCCCTGGTGTTGTTTATACTTTGGTGGTATCGCCGGAAAAAATACGGCGCTTAAGCCTCTTATTATACATGATAGACCCCAATCATATACTTTTGTTGCTGACGGCACTGCTGTTTTCTGCCTTTTTTTCGGGTATAGAGCTGGCCTTTATGGCTGCCAACAGGATACAGATTGAGCTGAGCGAAAAAAATGGCGTACTTTCGGGGCGCATACTGGGTCATTTGCTGCAGCGCCCTGCCCGCTTAATGGGCACCACCCTGATTGGCAATACTTTGGCGCTGGTGCTATATGGGTTTGCCATAGCGAGTGTGCTAAACAAACTGCTGTTGCTGTACCTGCCCGGGCCGTTGCAGATCAACATCCTGGTGCTGGCGCTTCAGATCAGCATTGCCTCGATGGTGGTATTACTCACAGCCGAATTTCTGCCGCGCAGCCTGTTTGCCATCAATCCTAATCGTATGCTGCAGGTGCTGGCGGTGCCTGTAATTATCTGCTATTACCTGCTCTACCCGGTTGTGTACCTCATCGTGGGGCTGAGCAAGTGGGTGGCGGAAAGAATCTTTAAGATAGAATTTTCGGAAGAAAAGCCGGTATTTGGATTCACGGATCTCAATGCTTTTATTAAAAACCGACTGTACTATCCCGAGCAGGAAGATGCTCCGGAAGTAGATCCGCTCATTTTCCATAATGCTTTAGAGTTTAAAACTGTGCGGGTACGCGAATGCATGGTGCCGCGCACAGAGATAGACGCCGTAGAGGTGAACGAATCAACAGACGTGTTGCGGCAGGCTTTTGTGGAAACCGGCCACTCCAAAATACTGGTTTACAAAGATAGCATCGACAACATTATAGGGTATTGCCACCAACTGGACATGTTTAAGCAGCCTGCAAGTATAGGAGAGATTCTGTCTCCGGTGAGTTTGGTGCCGGAGAGCATGCTGGCCAGCGAACTGTTTGTGCGCTTTGTGTCGGAGCACCGGAGCGTAACCGTGGTGGTGGATGAATTTGGCGGAACGTCCGGTATTGTTACGGTAGAAGATATAATAGAAGAAATTTTCGGAGAGATTGAAGATGAGTATGATGTAAACACAACATTGCTGGAGCAGGTATGGCCAGAGAAAGGCATATACCTGTTTTCGGGCCGCATCGAAATCGACTACCTAAACGAAAAGTATGATTTGGAGCTGCCGGAAGGAGAATACGAAACACTGGGTGGTTTGATACTCTCTGTTTATGGTGAAATACCGCTGCCCGGCGACGAAATAATGGTGGCGGCCTATGCCATCACTATCCTCTCGATGGATGAGAACCGCATCAATGCCGTGAAGCTGGTTAAAAACACAGTGTCTCAGGCAGATGACGAAGCATAAACGCTGTAAAAAATTTTGAATTTCAGCGCGATTAACCTTATTTTGCACAATCCTTTTTATAAGTTAACTGAAGAATGGCATTAATTAATAAGATTAGAGAAAAGTCTGGTTGGGCTGTCGGCGCCATTGCCCTGGGGCTTGGCGTATTTATAGTTGGGGGCGACCTGTTAGGAGGCAACTCCAGACTGATGGGCAACAACGCAAACGAGATTGGTGAAATTGCCGGAGAGAAGGTAGAATACCAGGAGTTTGACGCGATATTCCAGCAGGCAAAAGCAAATTACGAGAACCAGGCAGGCCGCGCCGCCAACGAAGGCGAACTGGCGATGATACGGGAGCAGGCCTGGAACCAGTTAATATTTAAAATAGCTTTACAGAAAGAGTATGACCGCCTGGGCATTGAGGTAACAGATGATGAACTGGCCGACATGGTGCAGGGCAATAACATCCACCCGGCTGTAAAGCAGGCATTTACCAATCCGCAAACAGGCGAATTCGACCGCGCACAAGTGGTGCAGTACCTCAAAAACCTCGACCAGATGGGCCCGAACGCCCGCCCTACATGGACTACTTTTGAGCAAGGTATTCTGTCAGACCGATTGCAGTCCAAGTATACAAACCTGCTGAACAACACGGTATACGTTACCACGGCAGAAGCCAAAAATTTTTATAACGCCCAGAATGCATCAGCTAACATCAAGGCGCTGTTTGTGCCATACTTCACGTTACCCGACTCTTCGATAGCAGTAACAGATGCCCAACTGCAGGATTACTACAACAGCCACAAAGATCTTTATAAAGTAGAAGAAGGTCGCTCGATGGAATATGTTACCATTCCGGTTAGCGCCTCTAACGAAGACAGCACGTACGCTAATCAGGAGATTGCACAGCTAACGCAGCAGTTCGCCACGGCTGCCAACGACTCTGCATTTGTAAATATAAACTCCGATCAACCTTACGATGGCACTTACCGCACACCTGGTGATTTGCCGGAAGAACTGCGCAAACAAATGCCGCTGCAGGAAGGCAAAGTATATGGCCCATATAGTGGCAATGGCACCATGGCACTGTATAAAATAGTAGATGCCAGAGAAGGAGCAAGCACCGTGAAAGCAAGCCATATCCTGATTAAGCCAGAGAACGATACACCGGAAGCTAAAGCCGCCGCTAAAGCAAAGGCGCAGGATGTGCTGAATCAAATTAAAAACGGCGCTGACTTTGCCCAAATGGCAACGCAGTATGGCACCGACGGCACTGCCGCAGTAGGTGGCGATTTAGGATGGTTTTCAGAAGGCCGCATGGTGCCCGCATTCGAAAAGCCTGTGTTTGGTTTCTCTGGAACCGGCTTGCTGCCAGACCTGGTGGAGTCGGAGTTCGGTTACCACATTGTGAAGGTGACAGCTCCTAAAACTAATCAGACGTATAAGATTGCAGCCGTGCAGCGCAGCATCGAGCCAAGCGAAGCAACCCGTGATGCTTCTTACGCCATCGCCGATAAATTATCCGGCACCAGCGGAAGCGCTGAAGAGTTCAGAAAGAACATCGCTGATAACAAGTCGCTGGTGAAGGAAGCCGCCGCCAACATTGGCAAAAACAACGTACTGGTAAACAACCTGAACAATGCACGCGAACTGGTGCGCTGGGCTTACAGCAAAGATACAGAAGTAGGAGATGTATCGCCTGTGTTCGAAGTTGACGACCAGTTTGTAGTGGCTACACTTACGGGCAAACGCGAGAAAGGCTACGCTAATGTAGAAGACATCAAAGAAGAACTAACCGCTGCTGTACGCAACGAAGTAAAAGCCAGCCAGATTATCGACAAACTGAAAAACGGCAAAGGTACTTTAGAGCAGATTGCAGCTAGTTACGGATCTGAAGCCATGGTGAAAACAGCTGATAACGTAACCTTTGCTTCTGGCTCCATACCAGGTATAGGCATAGAGCCGGTTGCGGTTGGCAAAGCATTTGGACTGAAGCCAGGTGCACATACCGCTCCTTTTGAAGGACAAAGTGGTGTGCTGATAGTAGAACTGACAAGCCTGAACAAAGCGCCGGAAAGCAGTGATCTGGCCAGCGTAAAAGAGCAACTTGTAACTACGCGTGCTACACGTGCCGCAAACGATGCGCTTGAGGCTGTCAAAGAAAAATCAGAGATTAAAGATAACCGCGTGAAATTCTTTTAACCACGTTAAAAAATAAGCAAAACAAAAAGCCATTCTGTAAGGAATGGCTTTTTGTTTTGCTGGCAGCTTTCGGTTGTTTCTGTATCTTTAGGTAGTAAGTATTACTTAAATATACTTGTTTGCTTACAATTTAGCAAAGGGATCATTTAAAAGTCAACGCTGTACATCATCTTTCGCCATACTATCGTTTTAAGAGAACTATGTTTGTTAAATCATACCATACCTTACTATTTGCGCTGTTGCTGCTGTTGGCAGCTCCGGTGGCCAAAGCCCAGACACAGGAGTTGGAGTTGGCCCGTGAATATTTCAGCCAGGGCGACTATGGTAAAGCTGAGGCACTTTATAGCAAGCTGATAGCTGAGCCACGCCTTTTTGAGATAGTATACCCGGATTATTTGCGCACGCTGCTAGCCAGGCGCAACTACAAAGAGGCAGAAAAGCTGGTAAAAAAAACAATCAAGCGCTATCCCGATATGCCCAACTACGCCGTGGATTTGGGAAAGGTATATCAGGCGGCAGGTGACAAAGCAGGGGCCGAAAAATACTTTAACAAGCTGCTGGAACAACTAAAACCGGAAGAGGTTATTGCAATGGCCAGTGCCTTTATGCAAAGCGAACAGTATGATTACGCTGAAAAGGCATACCTGCGCGGCCGTGAGCTTAGCAAAAATCCGATGGAATATAACCATGCCCTTATTTCGCTTTATACTTACCAGCGCAAAAGTGATCGCCTAATACCGGAGGTGCTTACCCTGCTGGCACAGGACGAACAGGAGCTACCCTATGTGCAGAACATGTTGCAAAACACGCTCTCCAAAGAAGAAGATTTTGACGCCCTGGAAAAAGAGTTGCTGCTACGTGTGCAGCAAAGTCCTGATAAACTTGCCTTAAATGAGTTGCTGGTGTGGCTATACATCCAGCGCCGCGATTTTTACAGCGCCATGCTGCAGGCCCGCGCCGTAGACAAGCGCACGCACAGCGGCGGTGTACGGGTGATGGAGTTGGGTGCTATCAGTGCTAAAAATGAGGATTATCAGGGTGCTATTGAAGCTTTTGAGTATATCATTAAGGAGTACCCGGAAGGGCCATACTACCTGATAGCCCGCCAGCGCCTGATTAATGCGCGCGAGGAACAGGTACAGCATACTTTTCCGGTGGATTTACAAAAAGTACGTAGCCTGGTTGCTGATTATGAAGCCCTGCTGGCGGAAGTAGGCCGGAATGCACAAACTGTGGAGGTGCTGCAGCACATGGCTAACCTATATGCTTTTTACCTGGATGATAAAGACAAAGCTATTGCGCTATTGCAGGAAGCTGTAAACATGCCGCAGGCAAGCCCGGCCCTTGTGGCCGAAAGCAAACTGACGCTGGGCGACATTTATCTGCTGAAAGGCGAGCCTTGGGAAAGTACACTGCTGTACGCGCAGGTAGAAAAAGCAAATAAGGATACGCCCGTCGGGCATGAGGCCAAGCTGCGCAATGCACGCCTTAGTTATTATAGAGGCGACTTTGAGTTGGCGCAGGCGCACCTTGATATCCTGAAGCTGGCCACCAGCCGCGAAATAGCCAACGACGCCATGGACTTGAGCCTGCTGATCACCGACAATACTGGCCTTGATACTTCCACCGCTGCCATGCAGGATTACGCCGCCATTGATTTGCTCATCTTCCAGAACAAGTTGCCCGAGGCACTGAGCGCGCTTGATAGTATGCTGCAGCAGTATCCCGGCCACAGCCTCACCGATGAAATATATTTCCAGAAAGCAAAAATATATGAGCGCGAAGGAAATTTTGAAGAGGCCATAGCAAATTTACAGAAGATAACGGGCAATCCGCAAAGCGATATTCTGAGTGATGATGCGCTCTACAGGATGGCCTACATTTATGAAAACAACCTGAAAGAGCCGGGAAAGGCGCAGGAGCTATATAACCAGTTCCTGGTGAAGTACCAGGGAAGCGTATACGCGGCAGAAGCTCGCAAACGCTTCCGTAAGCTGCGGGGCGATAGTGTGAACTAAGGCTGATTTGAACTTCAGCCCAAGTGTAAATCGACCCCTGAGTTTATCTTAGCTATACTTGCATTTGTCATTCTGAAAACTGCTATACCTTGTTAATTTTGTGGTTTTTGCTTTTTTAGTTTGTACAGCGTGTTCCATCTTAAGCCTTCTGTATCATGCGAAGTCCAGAAATCACTAAGATTCATTTCTATTGTTTCGCCTTCGCCTGCTCCGAATTGAATGTCTGTAAGAAAGTATACTTTCTGTTCAGGGGAAGCATTAATTGCTTTTTTAATTATCAGCGCAACTTTAATCTGATAATCAAATAAGAATTTGAAGTATGAATCTTGGTTAGTTCCTGTTTCTCCATTAGCAAAGTTAGGTAAATCAATAGTAGTCGGCTCAAAGCCCCAGTCTATTAGTTCGCCTGCAAAGAATCCACCTTCTTTATCTTCTTTAAAGCTTGGATTACCGAGGTGAACTATTGCACCTTTCTGTTCAATTAACCAATCATGAAATAACCCACGGTGGCTCTCAGGCTTATTCTCTTCAATCAAAGCTATTTCATAGTTGCTTTGGTCCAGCTTAATTTCATTTGCTCCAACTGAAACTATTTCTATTGTTGGCATTTATTCTTTCATAATTGACAAGTCTGACATCTAACGTCTTTATACTTGTGTCTCTTTACTTAACTGAAGAATATAAAAAGGATAAGTATAAAAAGCAGGAAAAACCCATACATGATAAGATCAAGGGAATAGTTTCTATACTTTTTAAAAAAGTCTCTGAATCGTTTCACGGTTAAACCTGTTATACAGTCGCAAAAGTACAAAATTCAGGTGAAGGGATACCGCTGCCATGCGGCTATTGCCTCAAAATCCTGTTAAATTAGCTACCTTTGCAGCCAACATTAAGCGGAAGAGCACATGGATAAGAGGTGGGAATATACCCGGAAAGCGCCGGAAGAGGCAGTAGAACAATTAGCCCAAAGCCTGAAAATCAGTCCCACACTTGCCGGTATTATGTGCCAGCGTAACATTTGCACCTTCGAGGAAGCCAAACATTTCTTCCGCCCCACTTTAGATGATCTCCACGATCCGTTCCTGATGAAGGACATGGATCGAGCCGTGAACCGCCTGAACGAAGCCCTGCACCACAACGAGAAAATACTGGTATATGGCGACTATGATGTAGACGGTACCACATCTGTTGCACTTATGTATAGCTTTCTGCGGCAGCATACTTCGCAGGCAGCCTTTTATATTCCGGACAGGTATAAAGAGGGCTACGGCGTATCGACGCAGGGCATGGATTATGCGGCAGAAAACGGTTTCACACTCATCATCAGCCTCGACTGTGGCATCAAATCAGCTGATAAAGTGGCTTATGCTTCTTCTAAAGGCATTGATTTTATTATCTGTGATCATCACCTGCCCGACGAAGACATACCCCAGGCCGTGGCCGTGCTCGATCCTAAACGCATAGATTGCCCCTATCCATTTAAAGAACTCTCGGGCTGCGGCGTTGGCTTTAAGCTGATTCAGGCTTCCTGTATACAAAATGATATCGCAACAGATAAACTTCTTGACCTGCTGGATTTGGTGGTGGTAAGTATAGCTGCCGACATTGTACCTATTACCGGCGAAAACCGCATTCTGGCTTACTATGGCTTGCAGTTGCTGAATGGTCCTAAACCCATGCGGCCGGGCCTGGATGCGCTGAAAGAACTGGCTGCTATTTCCGGGGAAATGGACATTACCAGCATTGTGTTTGGTTTTGCGCCACGCATTAATGCGGCCGGACGTATGGGCGATGCCAAAAATGCGGTGCACATGCTGCTGGCTGAAACCAAGGAAGAAGCTATTCGGATGGCTGACATCATCAATGAGTCTAACAAAGCCCGCCGCGACAAAGACAGCTACATTACTAAAGAAGCACTGCAGATGATTGAGGAAGATGATTTTCTACGATCTGCCAACTCAACTGTGCTCTATAAGGAAACCTGGCACAAAGGCGTTATCGGCATCGTGGCTTCGCGCTGCATCGAGAAATATTACCGCCCCACTATCATCCTGACCCACTCCAACGGTAAAGCCTCGGGCTCGGCCCGCTCCGTGCATGGCTTTAATGTGCATAATGCCATCGAGAGCTGTTCAGATTTGCTGGAGCAGTTTGGCGGCCACATGTATGCAGCCGGCCTTACACTGCCCATTGAGAACGTGTCGGCATTTAGAGCGCGCTTTGAGCAGGTAGTGGCCGACACAATTACGGACGATCAAAAGATTCCGCAGATTGAAATAGACGCGCCCATCAAACTTAGCCAGATTACAAGTAACTTCTACAATATCATTAAGCAGATGGAGCCGTTTGGGCCGGGCAATATGCGGCCGGTGTTTGTGTCGGAATGCGTATATGATACGGGCAACCTGCGCGTGGTAGGCGATTCGCACCTGAAACTGCGCCTGACGCAGGATGGATTTTATAGCATAGATGCGATTGGCTTTGGCCTCAGCGATTACTACAAAGCTGTTTCTAAAGGCATTCCGTTTGATGTGTGTTATACCGTGGAGGAGAATATTTATCGCGGTGATGTTTCGCTGCAACTGCGCATCAAGGACATCCGGGTGAAGTAAAGTATAGCGTTATTATATTGCAAAAGCCTCTTCTGTGTTGAAGGCAGAGGAGGCTTTTTGGTGTTCAAATTTCTGCGTGATGCGTGGGATATAAGTATAGCTTTAAAGAAAGCCCCTTTAGAAGCATGGTTTGCCGAAGGCTTTGGCAAACCATGCTTCTAAAGTATACATCAAACGCTACTCAACAAACAATATTACCAAAAAACGATTAACGAGACCTACGGCAGCGGCTGGATATGCTTCATCTGCTTCAGGGGGCTTTCCTGGGCTATAACCAGCTCAGGCATACACAGCTGCGACAGCAAATCCAGGTCACCGGCAAAGAAATTCATGTCTACGGCGGAATTGATACCTGAGATAGAGCCGCTATCCGTAAACTGCCAGAACTTCCAGGAATCGGTGTGGTGTGTTTCGGGCTGCACATCGCTATAACGGGCAATCCAGAAATGATACTCCGGGAAATAACCCTGCAACCAGCGGCGGTAGTAGTTCTGGCTGGTATAGATAATGGGCTTTACGCCATAGTATTTTGTAATGGCTTCCAGCCAGGTGCGGATACTCTGGCGCAGTTCCTGAGGGGAGATTCTGGAGTCCGATACTTCTACATCCAGCACCGGCGGCAGGTCGCCGGGTTCCAGGGTTACTGTGCTTTTAAAAATCTCGATCTGGCCTTCTATCGGATCCTCTGGCTTAAAATAATGATAAGCGCCGCGCGTAATGCCCATGCGTTTGGTCTCTTCCCAGTTACGGGCAAAGTAAGGGTCAAGCCGGAAATCGCCCTGCGTTGCTTTCACAAAAGCAAACGATACATTAGCATCTTTCACCAGCGACCAGTCAATCTCTTTCTGCCATCTTGATACGTCCACCCCTCTTATAATTGCTTCGCTGTTTTTGGTACTCGTGCTTTTGTCAGATTTTTTATCTGCGCCTTCCTTGTCGCCGCCATTGGGAGCGCCCGGCAAAGTAGCGAACAGGAGAAAGCTCAGCGTTAGAAGTTTTTGAGAAGCCGAGAGAAGTACCGTAAATATCATGCGCAGGAGCAGGTATAAAATCAAAATTTAAACTAGGTATTTATATGTTTTAAAGCAAGCGTATAACGTTACTTTTATACATAATATTAATAAAATTAAAATATATAATTTTTTAATGTTTGCATACATGTGTTTTAAGTAGCATCAGGGTATAGAGCAGGCATTGCAAGCGGCAGCTTTAATGTGTAATTTAGCAGCGATGATATTACGCGCAGAAAACTTATTTAAGAAGTATAAATCACGCACGGTTGTAAACGATGTAAGCGTGGAGGTAAACCAGGGAGAGATTGTGGGCTTGCTGGGGCCAAACGGCGCCGGCAAAACCACCTCTTTTTATATGATTGTGGGCCTGGTGAAACCCAACAGCGGCAAAATATTTCTGGATACAGATAACATCACCGACCTGCCCATGTACCAGCGCGCTAAGCGGGGCGTAGGCTATCTGGCACAGGAGGCATCTGTTTTCCGGCAACTAACGGTAGAGGAAAATATACTGTCGGTGCTGGAGATGACGAAAATGCCGAAGGCAGCGCAGCATGAAAAAGTAGAGGCGCTGCTGGAGGAATTCTCGCTTACGCATGTGCGTAAAAGCAAGGGGATTGTGCTGTCAGGTGGCGAGCGCCGCCGCACCGAAATAGCCCGCGCCCTGGCCGTAGATCCCAAATTTGTGTTGCTCGATGAGCCTTTTGCCGGCGTAGACCCCATTGCCGTGGAAGAGATACAAAGCATTGTTGCCAAGTTAAAAAGTAAAAACATCGGCATCCTCATCACCGACCATAACGTAAACGAAACGCTTTCTATCACTGACCGGGCATATCTGCTGTTCGAAGGGAAAATCCTGAAATCCGGTACTGCCGAAGAACTTGCTTCGGACGAGCAGGTGCGGCGGGTATACTTAGGCAAGCACTTTGAACTGAAGCGGAAGGTATAAATTGATGGTTGTTAGTTGTTGATTGTTTTCTCGTATGACCTTTTATGCAAGAGAAAAATCATCTTAGCTAAATGATTTGGAGGCCTACAAAGTACCTTTTAGGCTGAGCAACTATGTTTGGTTCATAATAGAGCAATGGGAATATTTTGCTAAGAACGGCTGTGGATAACATTTCTGCTAACATTACAGAAGCCTTTGGACGGCATGGCAAAAAAGATAAGATTGACTTCTATCGCTACGCAAGTGGTTCTCTATATGAATGCCTGGACTGGAATGAGAAAAGCAAAGTTAGAAAGCTATTATCTCAGGAAGAGTATGAACATATTTTTTCTATTTTGCAGAAATTGCCGAAACTGATTAATATTCTGATCAAGCTAACTAACAATAATTTGCAGGTATAGCTAACTGAAACAACAAATAACAATCAACAATTAACAAGCAGCAATCAAAACTTTGGAGATATTCAACTCAATTGTAACGTGGGTGATAAAGAAGCGGATTCACCAGATTGATCTGTTTCGGAAGTATCCGCATGATGTGCAGGAAGAGCTGTTTCAGAACCTGATCGGCACAGGGAAAAATACAGAGTGGGGCAAACAGTATGGCTACGCAAGTATAAATTCGGTGCGGGAGTTTCAGGAGCGGGTACCCGTCAGCACTTACGAAAGCCTGTACCCTTACATTGAGCGCGCGATAAAAGGAGAGCAGAACTTGCTGTGGCCAAGCAAAGTGGAGTGGTTTGCCAAATCGTCGGGCACTACCAATGCCCGCAGCAAATACATTCCTGTTAGCCCCGAGTCTTTAGAGGACTGCCACTACAAAGGCGGCAAAGACATGCTTTCTATTTACGTAAACTTATACCCTGAAACCAAACTTTTCTCCGGCAAAGGCCTTTCTATTGGTGGCAGCCACCGTCCCAGCGAGCTGAATGAAAAAGTGTCGTGTGGCGATGTGTCGGCTGTGATAATGCAGAACCTGCCTGTATGGGCAGAAGCCCTGCGCACGCCGCCGCTGAAAGTAGCCCTGATGGATAAGTGGGAAGAAAAGATTGAGAAGATGGTGGAACTGACGGTGCCGGAGAATGTAACAAGCATGAGCGGCGTGCCCACCTGGACTTATGTGTTGCTGAAGCGCATACTGGAGGTAACAGGCAAAAGCAACATCCTGGAAGTATGGCCTAACCTTGAGCTGTTTACGCATGGGGCGGTTGCCTTTGGCCCGTACCGCGAGCTGTTCCGCGAAATCATTCCTTCCGAAAAAATGCACTACCTGGAAGTATACAATGCTTCGGAAGGCTTTTTTGGGATACAGGATCAGGCGGGAACAGAAGATGAAATGCTGCTGATGCTGGACTATGGCGTATACTATGAATTTATACCGATGGACCAACTGGAGGAGGAGAATCCGCAAACCCTGACACTGGACCAGGCAGAATTGGGCAAAAACTATGCGCTTGTTATCTCAACCAATGCAGGCTTATGGCGCTACAAAATCGGTGATACCGTTCGGTTTACCAGCCTGAGCCCATACCGCATTAAAATTTCGGGCCGTACCAAGCACTTTATCAACGCTTTTGGCGAAGAAGTAATAGTAGAGAATGCCGAGACTGCGATTATAGAAGCATGCAAGGCCACAGGTGCCGTTATCACTAACTTTACAGCGGCGCCTGTTTATATGGAGAGTGGCAAGCGCGGCAGCCACGAATGGCTGATTGAGTTTGAAAAGGAGCCAGACAGTCTGCCGCATTTTACACAGGTACTGGACGAAACGCTGCGCGAGATAAACTCTGACTACGATGCCAAACGCCAGAACAACATTGCCTTGCAGGAACCAAAAGTGCATGCCGCGCCAAAAGGCACATTTACAACCTGGCTGCGCCACAAAGGCAAGCTGGGCGGCCAGCATAAAATTCCGCGCCTGAGCAACTCCCGCGAGTATCTGGAGGAAATAATGGAGATAAGTGGGCTGTAAGAGTTAAAAGTTAAGATTAAAAAGACAGTATACTTGTTGTTACTCCTGCCGCAAATTTAACGCAGCGTAACTTGTGGCTGTATATGAAAGAAGTTTTCAACTTCTTTGCTTTGCAAAAGCAAGGATTGCAATAACAGAGCTACTATAGTTTATACTTAGCCTGAGGCAGTTTGAAGTATAGTTCGGTAGGAGTATATGTTTCTGCTGTCGCAGAAAGTAAGTTGCCAACTTGCATCATGCTCCGTCGCAAGTTACGCTGTGCTAAACTTGCGACAGCTTGAGAATTTATAGACGTATAAAATCCCGCTGCCTGGTAAGTATAAACTGCCGGAGAGCGGGATTTTATTTCAGCCATACTTGTAAGTATAGCTAATTCATAATTCGTAATTGGGAGCGCAGCGACCACCTACTCCAGAAAGCTGCTGAGCAGGCCGCCTTCTTTGTTAGCATTTTCGCCACGTGGCATCAGCGCTTCAATCAGCTTCTTCACCGGCATGGATTGCAGCCATACGCGACCGGTGCCACGCAATGTTGCTAGAAAAATGCCCTCGCCGCCAAATATCATCGATTTAAGACCACCCGCGCGTTGCACGCTAAAGTCTATACCTTCCTCAAAAGCCACCACACAACCTGTATCTACGCGCAGTGTTTGGTTGTTGAGTTGCTTTTCTACAATGGTACCGCCGGCATGCACAAAAGCCAGCCCGTCGCCCTGCATCTTTTGAAGTATAAAACCTTCGCCGCCAAAAAAGCCTGCACCCAGCCGCTGACTAAAATGGATACTAAGTTTTGTGCCCAGGGCTGCAGCCAGAAAGGCATCTTTTTGCGCAATCAGGCTGTTGCCGCGGGTTGTGCTCAGGTCGATGGGCAGGATGGTACCGGGATAAGGCGCAGAGAAAGCTACGTGGCTTTTACCATGGCCGTGGTGCGTAAAGTGCGTCATAAACAGCGACTCACCCGTAATCATGCGAGAGCCCGCCGATACGAGCTTGCCCAGAAAGCCCTGACTGGGGTTGGAACCATCGCCCATTTTGGTCTGAAAATCAATACCTTCCTCCATATATACCATGGCACCCGCCTCGGCAATCACCGTTTCGTTGCTATCTAATTCAATCTCCAGCACCTGTATGTCGTTGCCAAAAATTTTGTAATCAATTTCGTGCGAGTTTCTCATAGTATAAAAGGTTGGATTGCTGAGATAAATGTAAGACAAAAGAAAGGACAAAAGGCTTAAACTTCATACGTGCTCATGTCCTTTCCGGCCTCATCCGGCGCAAGCGTCCGCTTGTGCCTTGTAGCGTTTGGGCACAAACCGATGCTTGCGCCAGAGTAAGCAAGGCAAATCTTGGCGGGAAAGAACTAATCTTCGTCTTCTTCGCCTTTTTTGTGCCGTTTGGGTTTGGGCAGTTCCTCCTCATTCTCCTCCTCTGGTATTGAGGTAGCATTGCGCACAAAATCCTCGTCGTTTTCTTCCTCTTCCTCGCCTTCCTCCACGTGATACTCCTCTTCCTCAAGCTTGGCTTTTTCAGCAGCATCGCGCTTTACCAGCTTCTTGTCGTCCACATTTTTGTTCAGGAACTCGTTTATTTTATCGATGCTGTAGTTCGAGATGATTTCACCATGTTCGTTTACTTTAATTTCAAAGCCTTCCAGGTCCTGGTGCACCCGCGATTTTTTCTTGTCGCTTTTGCTTTCTTTCTTGTTCTTAGCCATAGTTTCCGGGTTTATACTTCTGATATATAAGGGAAGCTATAACAATTTGTTACAGCGCCGCTATAAAGCGGTCATAAAAAAGGCCGGACATAAGTATGGCCGGCCTTTTCAATTAGTAAAGTTTATACTTAAGCAGCCGCATATTGACTTAGTTTGCTGATGGCAGCTTCGAGGCGTTGCACGGTTTCGTCGCGGCCAACCACCTCAATAATGTGCATCAGGTCGGGGCCTGCTTCTGCGCCGGTTACAGCCAGGCGCAGTGCCTGCATTACCTGGCCCAGCTTCATGTTGTGGCGCTCCAGTATATTACTTAAAAGATCCCTAATGCTATCTGCCTTAAAATCCGGCAGCGAAGGCAGTTCATTCTTGAAATCCTTGAAAACAGCAACTGACGGCGCATTCCACTTTTTAGATGCTACTTTCTCGTTATATTCCGTTGGCGCTACAAAAAAGTATTTGGCTTCCTGCCAGAAATCCTGCGGAAAGCTTACACGCTCCTTCATCAGCCCGGCAATTTTCTCGGCTTTTTCATGCGAGGTAGTGATGTTGTGCTCCGTCAATGCCTGCAGCAGGTAATCAGCCAACTCGCTGTCGGGTTTGGCGCGCAGGTACTGCTCGTTAAACCAACTCGCTTTCTGAATATCGAAACGCGTACCGGATTTGCCGATGCGCTCCACCGAGAATTCCTGAATTAACTCCTCAATCGAGAAAATCTCCTGCTGCGTACCCGGGTTCCAACCCAGAAAAGCCAGAAAATTTACGAAAGCATCTGGCAGGTAGCCGCTCTCGCGGTAACCGCTCGAAATCTCGCCTGTGTTCGGGTCCTGCCAGCGCAGCGGGAATACCGGGAAGCCCAGCTTGTCGCCGTCGCGCTTGCTCAGCTTGCCGTTACCATCGGGTTTCAGCAGTAGCGGCAGGTGCGCAAACTCCGGCATGGTATCTTCCCAGCCTAAATAGCGGTACAGCAGCACGTGCAGCGGCGCGGAAGGCAACCATTCTTCTCCACGAATGACGTGCGTAATTTTCATCAGATGGTCATCCACTATATTAGCCAGGTGATAGGTCGGCATACCATCCGATTTCATCAGCACTTTATCATCTATGGCAGAAGAGTGTACCATTACCCAGCCACGGATTAAATCTTTCAGGCGAATTTCTTCTTTGCGCGGCACTTTAAGGCGGATCACATAGGATTCGCCCGAGTCCAGGCGGCGCTTCACCTCATCCTCCGGCAGGGTAAGGGAGTTTTTCATGGTGGCACGGGTGATAGCGTTGTACTGCGGCGTGGCTACTTTAGCGGCTTTCAGGCGCTCGCGCATCTCTTCCAGCTCTTCCGGCGTGTCGAAAGCATAGTAAGCATGGCCACTCTCTATCAGCTGCAGGGCATACTGCATATACATGGGCTTGCGTTCCGACTGGCGGTAAGGCGCGTAAGGGCCACCATTCCATGGGCTTTCATCCAGCTCAATGCCGCACCATTCCAGCGACTCCCGGATGTAGTCTTCGGCGCCGGGTACAAAGCGGTTCTGGTCAGTATCTTCGATGCGCAGAATCATTTTGCCGCCTGTTTTGCGGGCCAGCAGGTAGTTGTAAAGGGCAGTGCGCACACCACCAATGTGGAGCGCCCCGGTCGGGCTGGGAGCAAAGCGTACTCTTACTTCTCTTTCCATGTATGGTTATCTAAACAAGATCTTTATAAAACTGCCACAAAGGTACGAAATAAAGTATGGTTTTACAGGGCAAAAGTAGGCATGTGGCGCAGGGGGAGCGGGGAAATTAAGTATAGCCGTCCTGTGCATGTGCGTCCGGAT
>Ga0210040_10000668_pt1 | contig 55782 bp, 36 predicted proteins | sample CryGeyCG12114_NA_FD_185462 | JGI IMG/M metagenome (GOLD analysis project Ga0210040, IMG submission 185462) | Groundwater microbial communities from aquifer - Crystal Geyser CG19_WC_8/21/14_NA (SPAdes) (version 2) | ecosystem: Environmental > Aquatic > Deep subsurface > Groundwater | place: USA...
CTCGATTTGATTGTTACTGTAACCTACCTAAAGTCTACCTGTGCTTTTATTTGGCTAATTATTTTTCCTCTACGATTCGTATTTTACTCTACGAGTTTTCTACCATCATTAAGTGCATCTTATTCATCCTGAGTTACATCTTACCATCCTTTTACCATCCTCTCAATATACAGCGTGGAAATCAATAGATGGAGCAGCTGCCATCCATCTTCAAAAAATATTATCCTTAATAACACATTTTGAATTGAAAAGTGAAGACTTCCCTCCGGGACTAACTTACTAATATTTTCATATGAGCACTCATCATCTTTTACTTTTTTACGTACGTAACATAATATCCGCTTTTATTCCCACTCTTATTCAATTCCCAATGTACAAACTAACTAACTAACTGAACCTTTGAACTTATTCCTCGTCCAAATGACTGACAAGTACTTTTCAAGTATTAGATTCCCTAGCCACCGTAAATTCAGTATTAAAACTTCAGCCTGAATCATAACTTCCCCCCTGCTCCAGCTGGAATTATAACTCAATCTATAAAACAATACCATGCAACACACTATCTGAGATGAAGAAACTGCCATTATTTTTAATTGCACATTACAATTGACTGTTAATCATTTCAACTGCTTCAGGGAACGAAGTCAACGAAATGATACCGCACCAGGTATTATAATCTTATAATACCAGATTTACGGTATGTATGAAGGACCCTTCAAGTACTTTTTTGGCAGGTGGTGCTGAAATACACAGTATTATTATTATTATACAAATATAAATAAGACATTAGTGCTAAAACTATTGGAAATAACAATGTCCATCCCAACCCTCCATGTGCAAAAAAATGAACAAAACCCGACATATCCCCATATCACTGACTCACTAATTATCAAATCTCTCCCAACATACATAACACACATACATTCTAAATCCCATCTGTGGTGGACTTATAAGTTGGAGCGACCCACTCTGTACATAGGGTCTCATTCACTTCCTAAACAATGAGAAGCCATCTCTCTCCCCAACAGAGTTTTGGCCTCACTACCAAAGCAACTGAAAAAAAGAACTAACAACCATTGGATCCCTTGGGCAGACTTACCCTTGTACCTCACAACCTATGGTTTATTATTACTTCAGTGGTTCCATTAAACCTATTCAACAAGGCGGCTTATATCTTCTTTCAATAATAGCATTTCTGCTCTAACTCTACACACGCATATATAGGGGTGAACTAACTAACTAACTAAAGTGAGGAACCAACCTTACTATGGTTAGTTCGTCAGTTAGTTGGCCATCATAAGCATATGCTTGGCGTATATAGCCTGTTGGTTATACCAATAATACAAAATAGAACAATCTAACGAAAAGTTCAAAAATGAAGCACAACTTATTATTATTTCATAAGTTTGTACCCTGCTACAACAGCAGTTTAGTTAGTTAGTTAGTTAGCAGCATACAAGGTAAATAGTTTTGCTGGCATTGTTGTTCAAGCCGTACGTATGTAGTTTATATACATGCACGGTATGTGCGTGTAAGAGCAAGAAAACGAACCACTTCTCTTTGTACACACTTTTAGTGTGCTATGCTAACTATAACTAACTAACTATAGGTAACTAACTAACTAACTGAAGCTATTGTCAGCAATATCCCTTTGGTATACATATTTACCCTCTGTACACATAAGAGCAGGAGGGATTGCCTGCCAGCAATATACCAAAGAGGTTTGCTCCCTCCAAGAATCTTAAATTGCTTTTTCTTCCTACCTGTATACATGCATCTTTTGTATCACTCTATAACTAACTCACTACAACTGTTGACTACACAACCCTCACTATAGACTTGCATTCATACTCCATATGCCTTTCTTATTATGTGCGAGTTCCTTAAAAGTAGCTCTCCATTTGGGCTATGCCAGGCGACTTATTATTATTATTGCTATTACTACTTGAATGAATTCGTGAGTTCCTTCAAAATGTGGACAGCATCTATACAGTCTTTACTGCTTGAAGCCACAGCAAGTTAGTGAGAGAGACAGAGGTATGTACAAAACTCGTGTATTCTCATCTTACGCTTCTTTCTCGTGTACACAGATGAAACTAACTGACTCCTACTGTCGAGCAGTATATGTAATGTAAGGGTGGTTGTAAAATGCAGAGCAGGATACGGTCTCAATATTACTAACTAAAAGTTGACGTTCTTGTTGTTAACAACAAGCAGTGGAGTTGGCTCAGTTAGTTAGTTATAGAGCCTACAGTACTACACATAGAGGCTGCCAGTTTGAGTACAAATAATAATTATTGTTGTGATTAAATTGCAATCATCATTAATGATGATATTAGTGGTAGTTGGTTCATGAGAAGAGGAAGTTGTAAGTGCGATTTTATTTAGTTTTGTGTACTCACTCATCCGTATATAGAATGGACTCGAGAAAACTTGTGTTCTTCTGTGTGTATTGATCAGTTAGTTAGGAATCATAATGGAATGCAGGAGAGTTTAGCAAGTTGGTTACAAAGAAATTTCATCAAGTGTGACTAAAGAGTTGTGTATCGGTGCGTTTTGGTGAAGTTGTGCGGCTAAAACAAGAAGAAGGAGAGCGACAAGAATTGGATAATTCCTTTAATTACACTGGCTACACACGCAAGTGGAATGGAAACAACATTGTGTAGACATTTGTATTGATATTTGACAAGTTTTACAGTAGCAATATTGGCATGAAGCTATCGGTTTGATTTTCGTATACTGATTGGGTGACTGGAATTGTGGGATGTGAATTGGATTTGTTAGATTGTCAAGAGGAAAAGGATAAGTTTGTGTGTGTGCAATTTTTCGATACAAAAGTGGATGGACTCTTTTGTATAGTGTTGGAAACATGCATTTTTGGAGGAATAAAAAATCATATGTGTTTTAAAAATGGATCATTTATAGACAGGTAAGAGACTTGACCTTTGTTAGCAATTTGTATACCGATTAATTCCTATAGTAGTTAGTTAGTTTGTTGGTCAGAGCTGGAATTTGTATTTTGTACACAAGTATATATATTGTTTGGTGGAGGGATTAGGAGCTTTTTCTACTCGGCTGTACACATATTTATGTTAATGGCTTAGAATGTGGAGAAAATAGAAAATCCTCGTTGTCGTTCAAGTGGTTTATCATAAGAGCCGTGTAATAAAGTTAGCAGGCAAAGCCATTTTCTTCCCTCTTGTCGAGTCAGATAGGGCTGAAAAACGTTCAGTCAGGGTCTCCTGAAAGGTATGCATGCCAGAGAGTTTCAGAAAGGTGCTTAAGGAGAGGCTCCTTTCTTCTTATCATTCCATGTTGATAGAGAGAGCACTATTACTAACTACTATATAGTAACAATACTAACCAACTGTACAGAAAATGTATATGGATAGCCAGAGTGAACCATCATGTTTCATTTGGTAGTCCAATCTGAAGGCCTGTGGCCTAGAGGAACAAAGTCAAAGAAATGAATATGTTGTTGTTGTTAGCATTATTATTTGGCAGGCTTTCAGTTAGTTCGAGAATTGGAGAGATCAGGGATTGAGCTAATACAAAATATGGGAACAAAATACAGTAATAAAGAATTTTTTACCTATATAATTTGCAGTTTAGTTTAGTTAGATAGCTATAAACTATTGGTTTTTAACTCCCAGGATAATGTAAACTTACTTGATGAAATTAAAAAGTCTCTTCCCAAGTTATGGTACAGAAAATGTATTGTAGATGTATAGTTAGTATAAAAATTTAAATTAGGAGAAACAGGATGAAAAGTTATCTATTGGTATTTTCATGTCGTCAAGTTTTTTTTTCTGTACGATGAGTGAGGTTCATGGTTAGCTCTAAAATGGAGACATTTTTTAATACACCAGGAGGAATTTGTGATGGGAAGTGCTGATAAGTTAAAAGGCTATGTGGTCCAACCATGGTTTTTCCCTATCTTGTTGTGTACTAAATTTATATAGGTTTTGTGTGCGTTTTTATCGTCATTGTTTTAAGCTTTATCTGAAGGGGTCTGCATTTTTTCCCGTCCTGAACGGAAAGGAGCTCTTGTGCAGATGTCTGTGATGGTATATAAGTATTTATGATTTAATGGATGCACTTACTCACCCACGCAGTTTTGGACGGAATGAAAACATACTTTTGGAAATCACCAAGATGCAACTATAAGATGAATTGTTTCTTGGGGTTTCCTTTTCCCTTTTTGAGAGTCTCTTTTGTTGGTTTTGGATTGATTTATGTGAGGAATTTATGGTCCTCTGTGTTGGTGCTGTGCACTTACGGAGGAATAAAAATCTTCGGGAGCCAGGTCTCCCTACGAATTAAAAGTCTTGTATAACAATACAAAATAGTTACGGTTGTTTGTCAGTCCATGTATTATCACGGGGGCACACTATTGCGTTCACATTAAGGAACAGTGCTGAGGAAAATGATTAACCTACTTGAGAGATAATGGTTGTACGTAAAAAATAACATTTTTTAAATTTTTTGTAGCAAAAATGACACTAATGGATGGAGAAATTCACACAGAGTTGCAATTTTGGGGTTCATAACATGCATGGTACTCCATCTGAATTGTGAGAACAATAAGTGTTTTGTTTCTTAAGTTCGTTAGTAGGCCAGTTCAGAATTCATTCTGACGAAATTTGTATTAAATGTTAAGAGATCTATATCCCATTCATTTCATAAATTGGTTTTGTTTTCTTCCCTCACTCAACCTGTCCATTCATGTTTAACAAATGCTTTGAAACTATAAGGCGTGCTCCTGCGCTTGAATATTTATAGCAAAGTTTCGCAACCAAACGTGAATAAAAAGGAAGGTAGTTTAGTTGCCAATTTGTTAAGCATTGTAGTCATGTTTTAGCTTGTTTTTTTAAATCTCAAGTGGCTATGAATATTCTAAACTGAATGGAAGAACACATAGAGTAGGAGGAAGACAAAAGAAATGGAAAGGGAGCATTCATAACAAGGGCTTTTCTTTACATGCTTGAGCAAGAAAATAAGAGTGATAGATAAAGTATCGCACAGAATGATTGTAAAAAAGTAGGAGACAAAAAGATGATTCTTGTGAATTTTTGGGTGAGATAGAATTGACCATAAAAAGAGTTATATTTGACAAGGGGCAATAGATTTCATAGTTTTTTACATTCCTGTGGTAAGGTTGGATGAGTCTAGACTCTGCCATGTGCACATTCTATATGAGCTCTTAATGTGAGCATGGTGGTTTCAAATTTTTGTGTAGACTCGGGGAAATCCTGTTCAGAATGGGCCCAAAAAGAAAGCAAATGGAGTATAAAGCCAAAAATGAATAGTGTACATACTTACAGAGTGAGTTTTTGAAAGTCGTTAGCATAAAAATCCTCGTTGACCGTCTCATTATATATTTAGTGGCACGCATACAACTTTTGTAAGCCTTCAAGTACACTCACTTTGTGTATAGATGTACGAGTTGGTTTTCCTTGGAAAAGAAGAGCTGTGAATAAAATTATAGGGACATGTTTGAGAGAGAATGAGTGGAACTATGGCACAAGTCAGTGCCAAGTTTTCTCCCCTCCCTCATTTCAATGAGAGTGAAAAGAATGCATTTGTTAGTTTGAACATGCAGCTCCCAAAGTATTGGAATTCTCCATGATTTCCTTATGCAAACATTGATCATTCAACAATAGGCCATGTTGGAATTAGTTAGGGATCATCCACCGGAAGTAGTTTGTGACTGCAAATTCTATTCCCTCGTGTTCAATTTGGGTAGACGCATGGCTCATACATGTATAGAGAGAGAGATAGGCTACGTCTTAGTTAGATCCAGGCAGCAACATAAATAACCAAGACTGGGAGAAAGAAAACAAGCAAAGAGTTGGACGAGAAAAAATGTAGACTTCATCTCCTGCAAATGATTTGATTGAAAGGAAATTCTTTCTGACAGAATTTCATTAAAATTCAAAACATTGAGCAGCCTGTGAATGGAAAAACAAACTTTGCTTCCCCAATAGGAAATAAAGGCTATCAGACCTCTTGTTGATTTAGAAACGAAACCACAAAAAGCCTTCTCTGCCAACATTTTTTTTGTGCCAACTTTAATGCCCCTGGCTTGTCACTTTTACTCATATTTATTTGAGCTTTTCTCCCTTCATTCCCCGTCGAAGGAGGAAAGTTTTACTCGCAAAAATATGAACCAAATTGCCTGTTTTAATAATCTATGCAATGCTATGTGAGTCAGTGGCTCTTACTCTCGTGTAATTTGATAGCAAATGGGAATTAAAAGTGGAAGGAAAAAACTTTTAGACTACTGTGTAGATATATTGATAACGAGTAAGGATTCTCCTTATTCTATCAACTTTAAAAAAAGGAAGAGGGTAGCTGTTATAAACTAAAGATTTTTCTCTTACTGATAGTTGGCAAACGTGAATGTGTTATACAGGGAGTAGCTATGGGAAAACCATGTTAGTTTGGTATGGGCTTATCGACTTGCTAAAAACCGAACGAACCGGATCCTCCAATAAAGTCAAGTAAACGTTCAGGCTAATGGCTTTTCTTGTATGCTCTCATAATACTGTGGGAACTCTTGTAAACGATGATGAGGTTAAAAAAATGCATGTTCCTTCAAATATTCACCCACAACGTGGGTTTACATACAGAATTTAGTCAATTTGAGCAAATCCTGCAAATCCATAACCCATCATAAGACCACAATCTGACTCAACCAATATCGAATATCCATCATCGTTACCATTAAAGGGGAAAAAAAAACTTGGATCCTATATTCACATCCAGACTACCCTACTAGTTGAAATATCAAACCTCAAATGTTAAAGTCAACCCAACCAATTAAATTAAACATGCAGCCATATGACTAATGCCTCAAAAATGTGTAATCCAACGTCCAACGTATAATGTATTCTCTGGTTGAACTTGAAAACACTAGTAGTTAGTTATAGTTAGCGCACTATTATTTTCCTCCATGCATGCTTGTCCCCATGAAACAAAATTTTACACACTTTAATATTATTGCATTCCATATGCTAACTAACTGACTATGTTTTTTTTTACTTGCTTGCCACATCTTTACTAATCTTATCATTGGATTTCACAGTCAGAGGAATTATAGTTACTTAGTTAGTGTTATTTAGTTAGAGAGCCAGAGTAAACGACGAGTGTGAGTGAATGTAGTACATGTGTTGAGCAGTGTCAAGGGGGTGTGCACTCTGTCGACTCTTTGAATTACTTGAGGACTCGTATTTACATGGGAATTAATAAGATTAGCTAGCAAGTATAATAAAATAGCTCACAATTATTAGTAGACATTTCTGGTGGAACCTCTCTCTCTCTCTCTTCTCTGTGTAGTTTGAGTGAGTCAGCTCCATTCTCATGGGTATTTGTGTTATAATCCGTGACGGTTTTGCGCTGACGTTTCATAAACTGTTCGAGATGTTTGAGAGCATAGGGAAATAGATAATATATAGATGAGAGGAGATTGGCATGAAGAAGGAAGCATGAAGAAGACAGAAGGATGTGTGAGTGGTGGTGGTATAGCTTCGTGGTGATGATTCATTTTAGGAAAGCAATTACTCTTGGAGCTTAATAGATAAGTTTGTTTATGCAAGATTATCTCGTGTTTTGAATCTCGGGCGTGAAAAGAGTCGTCTACATCGACATTTATTATTTATGGATAGGGAGCCATTCCAAAAGTGCTCCCTATGGAGGCAAAGTCACTTTTATAGAGATTCTGGTGCAGCTGTAAAATTTTTCCTCAACGGCTCATCAACATTTTATATTCATTTTGACAGTACACAACATAGTTAGTTTATATATGTTCATATATGAAATCACGTTATGATGATGTTCATTGAAACGGAGCAGCAGCACTATGTTGCACACTAAAACTGATGGTTGCAAATTTTCATGTCTTGTTTGTGTCTAGCGGTGTAGACTACAATTTGTGCATGTTCACAAAACATGGAGTGGAGTTGAACACCATTTGAGCCATATCTGATGCACTATCGCGTCCATTTGTTCATTACAATCTAAAATGGCTTTTCTTCCAAGTTTGAAGTGGGTTGATAGAGAGAGGCAGGCTATTCATTCTTCATCCAGAGTTCAGTTTGGATCCAGAACTACAGACTGCGTAAATAATATTTTATCTTGGTTTGGTTAGTTAAAGAGTTTAGTTCAGATATTTGAGCTCATTTTTAAAGTCAGGATGAGTTAAGATGAAGCTTGCATGTAAATTGTTTACAATTTCGGGAGGTGTGGAGCACCATATGACTGATGATACGAGTGTATCATATGTTTTGTTTGTGCGCCCAGCCCAAAAAAGTGTTGGCAAGAAGGAAGTAATAGTTAGTATACTTGTTCCTCTGAATAAATAAATGTGAAGATTGCATGTACGGGTAGTTAGTAAGTAAGTAGGGAGAATGTACGATGATTGCAAATAGTTGAAAACAAAACGATGACAATTCCTGAAGGGAGCGTTGTTTTATAATTTTTTGGTAGCTGCACGATTTTCCTAGAATTATGTTATTACTATACACAATGTGCTGGGTCGCAATTCATTAGAAATGTTGATAGGTAGGAAAAAAGAGGAAGAGGATATGAGAAACTAGTAGTGTATGCATGGATTATACTGTGCATGCTGCATTTATTAAAGTTAGTTTTTGGTGGCTTCGTTATGTGATAACATAATGCGGCTATTTGGTTGTAATAATCGTCCATCTTGTGTGTGTGTGTGTGTACTCACCAACTGTAATATACAGATTAGACGAAGCGAATCTTTGAACATCCTTTAATAATTAATTTTGAATACAAGTAGTCATAATTATAGGACCAAAAATGGTCTAGACAGGACAGAACCTATTGTTGAAACCGGTCATAAAATCAAGAAGAGATAAGTTCAAGCTGAGTTTCCAACTGAGTTCCACTCCACTTTTAGCCCAGGATCAAAAGAAAATGTGAGGATGCATGCTTTGAGGAAACAAAGACCACCTCACTCAGCAGAAACTGGTGGGAAACTTGAGAGAGAGGAAAAAAATGTATTGGACCCATATTGTGACTCAGTTCAATTACTTGATGTTTCTTTATCCGTTGGTGCACGTCTTTGTTTCCTCCTCCAAATATATTACAGATAGATATTTATAGGTAAGATACTTGTATTCGGCAAAATGAGGAATCCGGAATTTTTCCCCTTGGTTGTTCTCATTCTACCCTTACTTACTCCTCAGGTCCTCTCTCTGTGTATGAAAAATATTTGATGGGTAAAAACCCTTTTAAACTCTATTAATATACTACTAGTTAGCTAGTTAGTTTCCACAATTTAATCTGTAAGGTAGCAAAGAATTGTGCTTGCTGAAGCAGAAAATCATGATAGCAAAACGAATTCTATATATGTGCTCCAGCTCCTTGTACTACACCTTGAGAAGAATGAGCAGAGAGAGACTGCATTGTACGCAGGAAGCGCATTACATTTTGCATTTAAACCTTTTATGTACAGTCAATGTGTAGAATAATCTGTGAAAACTGGGAGAGAACAAAAGCCCACAGACGGGATCTAGCTTTCCAATTACATGGATGGAGATGCATTATTATTACACGTAGAGTATAAAGTAAGTAAATGTGTAACTCATTCGGCCTAACTAACGAACTAACTAACTATCAATATTGCCAACGACTTTGGTAATCACCGTAAGCATGTAGGGCGCACTGAACCGAGCCAACCGAACCACAATGGCTCCTCCAAATGTATATTAAGTAGGAAACTAAAGTGGTCCAATCTGTACCGACAAGCTGCAACGAGAATGATTGCCATTTTCCTATACATACACGTGGTTTTAAACTTTTCGATCGTTACTTATTACGTACGTATAATAGAAGTTAGTATAAAAGTTGAACCCAGTTTAAAACTTTAGTCACTCACAGTTGGTTTGTAGGGACTGTTGGATGGCACATGCAGCACACACTATAGAGCCGGTAGGCAACTTATTGAATTTACTTTCCCATGGTTGCACCCACTTGATCTGTAATGAATTCATGTATTCAAATTCCTTTAATAATAATAATATTATTGGAAATCTGCGTGTGGCACAATAATATTTTACTTTGGTTAGGTAATAAATTCTTGGATAGCATAGCTAGTCTCCGAGCAGTAGTTTACCAACTAACTTGCATAAAATCCAAAATCTCGAGTCGGTCGGCAAATCATAATGGCATTCAGTCAGTTGAACATTAATTTTGGTTCCGGTAGTTGTGTATCATGAGCTTTGGCCACGGAAACAATGCTGATAAAGATATAATTACAGGACTAACTAATCAAATGTGAAGCCAAACAATGGAGCTAGACCTGCAATGTTAAACACGGGCAATGGGGATGATTAAGCTGATCGGAAGAAGTGGTTGACTATTATTTAGTCCGGTGCCGAGAATTCTAAATGTAGGTCGGGTGTTGCGTTCTATCAAATGTCTGTTTCCACCAGGCATTCATTATTTATTTTCCATGTACTTTCATTAACAGAAACTGCACAGATTGATTAATTAAATTGTTAAATTCAATCCCATAATGATGAACATTGGGTTACCAGCTTAGTGGCCACAAAACAAATGTACAATATCCAAATCTCCACTACATATACACAACTTTTAGTTGCAGTTATTTTATTAGTTAGTGCGTAAAAACAAAACACTTTCTTACCTCACCACACAATATAAATACCATATCCAGTGAAAAAAACCGACAAAAAGTCCAAATGTTAACTAACTCACTGTACTACTGGAATTCGCAAATTGATTTCAAAGTTCCCGTTTGCCCAAAAAAGTAACCATTTTCCGCTCCAGTTTTTTTCTCTGGCTAACAACAACAGCGATATATGTATGGAAAGAAAAAACCTTGAACAGAAAATAATATAGTTTTCTCAAGTCCCCCATTTTATTATAGTTGACTACTGACTATATGTCTGACTACTGTCCGTTTCAATGAAATACGGAGTTCCTAATGTTAAATTGGCTATCTAGGCTTGTTGGATGATCACCGTGAAAAAGGCAAATTTCGTAAAAATTGCCTGGGCAACCAAAATATGTTCTAGATTTAAGTCCCTAGATGAATTTATTATTATTATTTATTATTTATTTTTTGCTCAATGATAAACAAACTCTGCCAGGTAACCATTGAAAAAAGTTACTCCGTATTTCATTGAAACGGACAGTAACGCACAAGATACAGGAGAAAAGTTGAGGCCATCATCATGCTTTGTTAGTTTCTTTCATGTGTTGCTATAGGATGAAAGAATTTCCCTCGCAATCTTCAACTAACCATTTAATTGTCAAGTTTTGGTTTGCTGTTGCATGTATTGCTCCGTTCATATTTTCAGCCCAAAATCACAATCATCAATTTCCCTGTAGAAACCCAACTAACAATGAATGTTGGCTTGAAATCTAGCTAGCAAAAAGCATCTAGTTTTCGCTCCTCAGCTTTCAACTCATACAGACAGACGACACTTATATAGTATACATAGGTAGTAGTGCGGTATGGCGAAGTGAAGGCAGAGAAAATTTGGTATCAATGTATGTAAAAGGCAAGGAACTCTCTCCACCAACTAGTAGTCCACATTTAGCACTCGTGGGGAGCAGTTGGGGTGTAGACTTTGGTCCCTGGTTTCTAGTCATGCTGGTGAAAACGGGTAGTTCCGGTTCAATGTGGGGGAAAAGCTATGTGTGTGTATAGTTGAGGAGATTGATTGCTGATTGTTTCGGTTTTAATCCTTTCCTGTGGTTTCTATACAGTGAGAACATGGAAAGTTTGTGCAGAAAAGTGGTGAAACTTTTAAAGATTTAGAGAAATGAAAAGTTTTTTGTGTGTGAGAAAAATGCTAGTTGTTAGGGTTTGCAAGACTTGACAAAGTGGATAGTTGGTTCGTTAGTTCACTGCTTGTTTGTTAAGAACTTGAAGAAAGGGAGAGAGAGAAAAAAAAGTGTTGTTGATACCTTTATTTTGATGTATTATTGGTTTTACGTAAAGCACATGTGTGCGACCTGTTTGTTTGAAGCAAGTAAGTAAAATGCTCTCAACTCTGTGTTTTTCTGGGTTTATTAGATTATCTGAATTTGTGTTGTGTGCTAAAACTTGAGCTGTCTGTAATAATAATGTTATTACTTGGTCATTAGTTTTTTCGGGGAATAGTGTGCTAAGGTAGAGAAAGGATTAGTTAGTTTCTGGTTGGTGTTTTTGTTTCAAGACAGTGACGAGAGAACACGGGGGAGACAACATGACAAATCAGCCTTCCTATGGGTGTTGTAAGTTTGTTTTTTGTCTTTTTTTGTGCAAAAATTCACCCTAATTGGTCGGTAGGTTCCCTTTGTGTGTACAGTTAGTTGGTGAGTTAGTTAAGTACGGTTCCACATAATAACATGCAAGCTGACTAACCAATTAACTAACTAGGTTTCCTTTGTGTTACGGTTATTTGTATTTGCTGTGTGTGTCGAGAGAAGCTTAAGAAATTTGATACGAGGATGGTAATAGTTGTTGTATTCAGTTATAGTTAGAATTCCTGTGCTTTATGAGTGAAGTGAGTACAAGTTATGTAGCTTATAGTTTGCTTGTGGGCCTAAGAAAGAGTTGAAAGAAAGGGGTTGGAGCAAAGCTTCACATTTTTTCATCTACTGATTTGAAAATATTTCTCCATGACTGGAACAGGGCTCCAATGGACTGCTCTAGAAATCGTGCAGACAGGCACTTGAATTGTTTCATTTCGCTGCCATATAAATATAACTTGTATATAAGGTGTACTTAGTTGGTTCAAGAGGGTCTTTGAAACCTTTTGGGCTTTGTTCTTCCTTTCGTGGTAATCTTGTAAAGGTCATCTAAAAAGTGGGTGAAGACTTGTCTCCTCTATGGTTTCTAACGCTAGTAAGGTTACATAGCAAGTGATAGATAGTCTATAGTGGAAAGGAAGAGACTGGAATTTCAGATTTTTTAGTTCCCTTGATTCTAGGCAGAAGTCACGAACTGTACCTTTAGCTCGCTAACTTGAGTGAGTGAGTGGCTAAATATTAGATTATGCGGAGTTAGAGTTAGGAATAAGTTGAAAAGTGAATGGATGTTTGTAAGTAAAGTAACTGACTTAAATGTGGGAATCAGATTGAGGCCTCACTAACGAAGTAACTAATGGTTTCTAACTATTAGTTCTATGGTATAGCAGCTAACTAACTGGACATATGGAATTTGAATCCATATTTTTTTTAACTACGGCTCTTGCATGTAATATGACGGTTGTTGGTGCGAACAAGGAAAAGTTTTCACCCCCAATGGAGTGCAGGGGTAAAAAAGGATACTTGAAATCTTTGCTTACTTCTCATCTGTCATCGGTTTGGAAAGAGGAAATGTGTCATAGTCAAAGCAGCAGTCTCCGGAGTTGGAAACAAGTTTGAGTGCCACATATTTCATACATGGGTAACCATATGCATTGCGCTTATAGTTAGTTGTTACGTACGAGTTGTTGGAAGGAGCTAGTCCATGCATGTTCCCATTCATATGCATGCGTTCACATCTGTATGTACAGCCATGTTTTTTATGGCACAAAAAGTGGTATCTTAAAAATAGATGGCTTGTCTTCCCTATGGTGGGTAACCCTGTAGATATACGTATAGATTCTTACTGTGGCTGGTGTTTGTTGGTCCTACCAATAACAAGATTTAGAGATGGAACCACTATGTGTTTCTAACCAACCATGTATGTAAAAAAGGACCATAAGAAAGCATCACACACGATGCCACAACAAGCTCATCTTGAGTATGATGATGATCTAAAAGCACAGTTTTTTCTTACCTCTTGTGCACACTGCTCAACAGTGTAGAGGATAAGCAGGCAGCAGAAGACGGAGAAAAAAGGAACGGTGCTCTTCACTCGTATAATTGACAGACAGGATGGGTTGATGTTGATGCACTCTTTTGACGAGAATTGATTTGTTTGCACTGATTTACTACGGAAGGAAACAAACTCACACATACAGATCTAGTGGGACTCACATCTACTTGAGCATACAAGGATTGGGCTTGTTCGTTATTTCCTCTTCTTGTGCCGTTTTGTTCAGCTTTTAGTCACTGTAGCTTTGTGTGCCAATGAAGTTTGCTGCGATGTATGTATCCTTCCTTCCTCACGGCCCGTGCAACCACACAGTGAGTAGTATGAAGTGGTTAGTTAGTTGTTGGTTGAATGAATTGCTGGAACAAATGGATAGATTTGTTTCACAATCTTTTTTGGGATGTGCTCAGTGAGATGAAATGAGTCGTCTTCTCAAACAGTTATTGTATGGAATGCTGGGCTCATTTGTACAAATGTGTGTAAGTATGCAAGGAAAAAGGATATTGTTGATAGTTTGGAGGAAAAATTCAAACAGTATACTATATGGATGTATTGTATACTTCTAACTAACTAACTAAGTAATCATTGTATGTTTTTTCTGTGCTAATTGATTTGGCAAGTTGATGAAGTTTTCCACCTGAGCAGAACTTAAGCTGTCTTAAGTGCTATGGGTTGGCAATATTTTGGGATGTGGGATGTTCATGATCAGTATGTTGTTTCAAAGTGTTTTTTGCAAGGTTTACAGGAGAAGTAGTAATAGGATCATTAAAAGTTGGCTCCCAAGATTTTAGTACCGGAAGGAGGACTGAACAATTGATTATTTTAGTGCGGAGTAAATTGACTGTTTATGTTTGAATTAGTTATCACTCACTTGTCGTATCAATGTTGGGTGTCTCTTGTAAAGCTGAGTGACAGGCTTTTCAGTTCCCATGTTTCAATTGCATTCTAGTTTAGTTAATTGGCTAGTAAGGAATGGTAATGCGATATTGCTGTTGAAATAGTGATGAGTTGATAGTTCCTAGGGTCTGTGGCATTTTCGCAAACTGTTGTGAAACAGTAGTAAGTATGCCAAATTACCAGGGTTTCTACGATCTTGTACAATATTGGGATTCATCAGATTTGTTTACCAAAACCAAGAATAAACAGGGATTTAAATGACTGGGACTAAACAACAAACAAGAGATTGTATACTACAAGGAAATGGTGAGCTAGTACAACTAAATAATGATACTACTGTGTCTCATACAATTTCAATGAATTCATATATTCTTAGGGTTTGTAATAGGAAAATTAAATTTATGTTCCGTCCCCCTGTTGGTAATTTTTTTGTCGCTGTGTGCAGGAAAATAACTACTAGGTACATTGTTTGCATGTTGTTGTGCATGGGAAAAAGATTGTCAATTTGAGAAGAAAAATGGGCTAATTATTGGTGGCTAGAGTTTTCATATCCAGTCATACTGACTGAGGGAGCCTCATGCATCCAGAATAAGGCTTGGGGTCCATTTTTCTGTTGAATGGTGAACTAAAAGAGCCTCCCTTGAATGTAGTTAGTTAGTACTTTTATGTAGTGTGCACAGGGAATGGTGCAACCATAAGGATAGACGAGTTGGCCTATTATTTCCTGGGGTTACAAACTATAGTAAGTGCAAAAAGGGAATAATAATAATAGTTAGTGTGTAATAAGAGAGGCATATAGAGATCTCTTTATTTTTGTATCTGTTGGCGAGCAAAAATGCATGCACACACACTGGTTAGAGAGAACATAGGGAAATGAATATTATGTACAGTGGTGTTGACGGTGATCCTTGTGTGTGGGTAATGCCAGTGTTATTGTGTTGTATTGTCGTGACAGGAATGGAAAGTGTTTTCCATTAGCGAAATTGTGGCCATAAATTCTACTCTGGATACGTCTTCGTGGACTGATATATTCTTCCGATTTAACCCGATTTATCGCTCCACGTTTTGGATTCTTCCTTAATACAATTCCCCTCTCTCATTTCATGTTTGTTTCACTCCTCATTCTTCTTCTCACTCTCATCATGTAGTATGTATTCTCTACGAGTGTATATTTTCACTCTGTGTGTGTCTCTTTTCCCCCCTCATATTCTCTCATTCTTTTGGTGAAATGTCCAATTTTGATTTCCTAAATGTGCTCCTTCTTGTGAGCATTCTATCCATGTGCGCCTTATGTGCACTTGGGATCCATATTTTCTCCCTTGTCGTCCACATGTTTACATTATATATCCTATGCTATTATATCCGCGATCATGATCGTCACCACCATAAGGCTCATGAGTTCAACTGACTAGCATCACTCACGGGGATACATTGGTAGACCACACTGTATACATTTTTGAGGACACGTAGTACTATGTAGGAGTATTCAATTTGTGTGGAATTGCTCGTACTCCTCTTCAGAATCCCTAATAGACACTCGCACTGGCAGGCTGTATATATATTACATGCCATTATGTATGGTTCGTATGTTTTGCAACTGTTGGAGAATCACAATAATATGGTAGTGTTCACTCCTCATGATTTCATGGTCTATGGCGCATTTCTTTTTCTTTCTGGTCCTTTTGTCGTCCTGACTGTGAAACAATTGGGAGGACTGTCTCTTAGCCAGCAACTTTGGCTCGATTGTCATGGGTGTTGATAGGGTGAAATGTGGCGGGCCAGCTCCATTTCATGTCTATGTCACTCTCACTCACTCAGTCACTCACTAGGGATATAGATGCACTCGTAGAATGCAAAATTGTTTTTTTTATCCCTCCAATTGGTAGCCATATATTGTTTGGAGAATTCGTCATCGGGAGGAAGGAAGGGTTTGCGGGAACCACGGAACTCACCCTTTTCTGTGCTCCTGGCTCTTTCTTCTGGGCAATGAATGTAAAATTAATGTACCATGTTCAGAAGTGAGCTCAATTCCAATGCTATATATGTTCCGGCCAGTGCACACTGCGGCAATTTGGAATGAAAAAATGAGCATTGTGGATATTGTTAGTTAGTTACTAGTTTGTTGGCTCTCGTTCCTGCTCAGAGGTCAATGGTGAATTGTGGGAAAGAGTAGTTATAGTTGGGATTGTTTGTTTGTTTCAATTGGTATATATATGGTAGGGTGATTGAATTTACATTTCCCGAGAAGCGCGCTTAATTGGTTTGTTGGATATGAGTAGTTCTCATGTAGTTAGTTTCCGGTGCTTGGAGACAATTTTGGGTTTTGCATTTATGAAATGAAATCAGACTGGTATAGCTAAATAGTTAGTAAGTTAGTATATGTTTTTGTCACAAGATTTGTAGTATTGTGAATGGAATGTAAATACAGTGATTCGGATACGGTAGAGTTAATTAGAGTGTGTAAATCGGTTTTGAACGGTTGTGTAAAATTGTAAACAGCTAGCAGAGCTATGTTGTTATTCAATCCTCCCTAAGGTATTATAAAGCCAGTAAGTTTTGCAAAGTTTCATGTATGTTGACTAACTTGTAGCTAGTCTGTGTATTTAGTAATTTGATTCAATGTTTGGTGAAGCTTTGATGATGAAGGGAAATTGATATAGTTTGTATTCCCCGGCTCCTTTCTTTTGGTATTCATCAACTAATAATGTCGTGGGCGGGCTTAGTTAGTGAAATTTCAGCAAGTCGAATCTCCTTTGTTTCCCGGGTTTGAATGCAGTGGATCTAGACTGTAATTAAGTGATTGATTTTTGGGAATGTGATGGAAAAAGTTGAACGCTTTTTGTTTGTCCCATGCTCTAGCCCTTTATTTACTAACTAACTAACCAACTAACTATATAACTACCATTTTATGCATAAAGATGATAGTGCGTGTGCCATTTTGTGTGATGCCTAGGAAAGTATAATTAGGCAGGAAGCTGCGTACATGAAACTGAGTCGAAAAAGTTGAAATTCATAAAGTTAGTTAGCTACTTTTGCTGCTTTTGTTTGCTGATGGTAAACTTTTAAAGTTTGTGTATAAACACACACATGTTTTTTGGGAGTGTCTATAAATTGGATGAACCATTTTGTTGAAAAGGAACTCAACTTTTCATATTCCATATATTCTCAACTTGGACCACGGCTGAGCAAGTTTCCCATTCGGTCTCCTCTCTCATTTCATATTTGCGTGTGCTCTAATGATGATGGTTATATGAGTTTGTCCACAGACAATAGTCTCTGAGAATCCAACTTGGAGTCCTCATTTCAACTGAGCAGTAGTACTTTTAGTACGTGGCATATAAAAGAATATAAGCGATGATAATTATGAAATGAATGTCTTGAGAGTTTTGTCTCCTCATCACTTTATCCTTTCTAGCTTCAGCCTTTCTCACATTCTACAGAGTGCTAGTGGAGAGGATTTAACGAGTCTTTAATTGGTTCATTTGTTTGCATCCCTCATTATTCATCAACTTTATCTGCCTGCGAACAAAATGTTCCAGCCTTCATTCCACATATACATACTAGCAGTAAGTAATATGATTTAGTCCTCATTCATTTTGTTTGTGTCACTGGCTGATTGCTTTGGCACTTCCTTCGCACGGAATTAGTTAAGTGATTCAGTAAGCAGAGGACAAAGTGCGAGCTACTATAGGAGTCTAATACTGTGTGTGAGTGAGTGAGGAAGTGAGTCTCTTGAGTTCCTTTGGGGTGGATAATATGTGCGTATGTTCCTGTCATCTTTGCCCTATTAGTTGTTGATGGTGTGACGCCTTCGCATTTCCAGCATATGGCTCAACTTTTCTTTCCCTGGTATGAAACTCGCTAACTAACTAGCTAACTGGAGTTAGTTGTACATACAGCCGGCGTGAGAAAGTAACTAACAAACAAACTTTATAATCTATGCTTGCTTTATGCAGTATATGCTCATCCCTGAGTGAGTGACTGGTGTGATTGTGCTGACTTAAAAATTAAAGCTTTTAAAGCGTCCTTTTTTTTACACATTAGTTACCACCAGTGATTTTGAGCAGAGTTGACTAATTTTGACGGCTTAGATGAATGGTAAGCGAGCAAGGAGGCAAGTTTTTCTTGCTATTTCATAATTTCAGTAGTAGTGAGTGAGTGAGTGACTGACTGTAAATGATATGGTAGTCAGTCAGTAACTTTACTTACTAACTAACTAGGTGGTCTCAAAAGTCTCTGGTTATATAGGCCCGGTATGTGTACATGTTTTCATATTTGCATGATGATGATCTAAGCAAGTAATTTATGTAAGCAAGGGACTAACTAACTAACTAACTAGTTAGCTTATAACTCACTGTGTGAAGAAAAAAGAAGCTTTTTGGATGAGTTGCAGAGATAGGATCATGTGCATATGTGAACAAATGTCAAGTTCTCATCAGACTTGATGCAAATGACAAAGTTGTAGAACAGCAGTTGCTTTTATATTGCTATCTCTTTTTTCCCCTGGTATGCATATGTGTATGTTTAGCTATAGGGAGTTGGTATCTCTACTTTTAAAGGGTGTAATAAAATGTGCTCCTTGTGATTAACGAGTGCACAAGACGGAGGCCTCTCTTTGTGTATTCTCATTTTTAGAGCTCTTAAGTTATGAGTTTTGATTGCACTAGAAAGCCATGTTTGCTCTCTCTCTGCTTAATCAAGTGTCTAGCCTAGAGTTGGCCAACTTTGTCTATTAAAAGAAACTGGGAAAGAGGGAGCGAGCTAGCGTGCAAGTTAAATTTGTGTGACTTATTTGTTTTGGGTCCAAATGGAGGAAATACTTTTGGCAAGAGAGAGAAAGAGTCATCCTTGGTATGGGAATTAAGACATCATTATTATTACTAGAGGACAGGGTGGAGTTGTAGTTCTCTTGCTCGTATTATCTATGGCTGTTTGAGTGGACTTTTATGTCGTCATTGTTCTGTGAACTCGATGAGTTGAGAAATAAAAGTGGAATTGAATTTGTATGTGAGTGAGCTAGAATTGATGAGTAGCTATTATTGTAGCCATAGTGATTCCCAGTGGTATATTATATGCTGTTGTATAGCATTCTATACATATGATTGTCGGTCGGATTAAATGGATGTTGTAGCTGGCTCTATAGTTAGTTAGTTAGTTAGTTAGTGAGTTTATTCTTAGGATTATTGTTATGATTATGGCAAGCTCAAAAAAATGAGTTGGGAGTTGGTTATTTAGTTAGTTAGTAGTAGGAAAAGTGATGGGAATTGTAATAGTGTGTGTAATCGGTGAAGAAAGGAGTTATGTGCCACGCTATATATGTGTATAGCTGGTTGAAATCCATGGTTGTGGACAGTATCCATCCATTACTCTGGACTTTTGACTCTGGCACATGAGTGAGTGAAAGTGGTGGACTCTATACTAACCGAGTGAAGAGCATTGACATTCGACTCATGTTGGTCAAATTGCTCATCTCAAATCAGTTTGTGATGATAGCCAGTTTTGTTCCCCTGAACTTTGGCTCTCTTGACTTTGTACATGTATGTGAGACGCAGCGGTGGAAGTGAGTACGTGTGTACGAGGAGAAAAAATTGTTTCCTCTCTATAAAAATGATCACATCTCAATTATCCACACTGTTGGCTTGTTACACACGCTCCATAATATAGTACGCAATTTTTTCTTTCTCTTCGTCACTTTCTTTTTGCTCTTATCCCAGCGAAGTGCACTTTTTGTGTTCACTTTCTGGTCTTTGTCTGTGTGGTGCTCTGAGTGCTCGCATACTTTTTATTGTCTTGGACCAAAGTGGATTGCTTGTGCACTGAAAAAAATTAGATGGCGACTAACTTAACTCACTGTGAAGAAGCAGAGAGTTAGAGTTAGTAAGCAAGTCAGTGCTCACTTGTGAAAATGAATGTAGATGGTACTTACTCGGGTACTCGGTGCACTCACTCTTTCTCATTATTGTGAACAAGTAAATGGACATTAGAGCTACATTACTTACTCGAGTTAGTTTATTACCACCACTTTGTTTTGTTGTTCTCTCCATGTTATGTATATAGGATGGGGTAGAGGAAATAAGTTGCACCATAATGTACTCTAACTAACAAACTAACTGGCCCTGTAGATCTGACTGACTGGAGTGAATGCGTAAAAATGACTCTTTGTCAGTGAACTTTGTAAACAAGGACGTAAATAAGATGGAAAGACACACTGTAGTTAACTTGATTTGGCTCATTCCATTGTACACACATATTTGGTGCTGTAAAAGGACAGATATATAAAATGTAGAGCTCTTCTTCTTTGTTCCTCCAAATTGGGATTGCTCGAGTTTGGATAGAGGAAATACAACAGGAGTAACTATAACTAACTTATGGTCCTGTAGTTTAGTTAGTTAGTTAGTTAGTAAGTAATGTCGTCTGCCTGCCTATGGCCTATGTTTTATAATGGCAGAGAGTAGTTAGTTATAGTAACTAACTGTATGTTTGATGGAAAATTTGGTAAGCACCTCTTAATGACTGTGCTTTATTCCGGAACTGCTCACCACTCTGTGTGTTAGATTTGATTACGTTGCCTTTATTGGAGGAACTTGGAAAAGTTTTCACGCTCTTTGCATTTGACTCGCCAAACACACATAGATATATAGGAGAGAATCGTGTAAATGCCTTCTCCTCAGTTTGCGGTATGCTCTATATGCAATTAACAGGCCGATGATTGTACTTTTAGTATTGTATATTCAGTTAATGCAAGATGGGCAGTTATTTTGTGTACTTCTTTGTGCAAGTATCAAGTTTTAGTAACAAACTAACTATTGGAATGAAAACTTTTCGTTTCATACTTGGTGATTTTTTTTATGCGCCGAATGGAAAGTGTATGCGGGAGACCACAAAATGGCCGCCTGTACTTGTTTGAGCCACCTTTTAGCTTCATGAGCTTCCTGGATTTGTGGTTCACACACATGCATAGTATTTCCTTCAACTTATGTATATAAGTTAGTTAGTTAGCAGGAAATACGGCGTTCAGTGATTGTGGTACGTTCAGTGGTCGCGCTTCTCATAAGTTCTCTGATAATGCGTTTCTTGGTGCTACAATAAGAAGGCGACTGGGGCTTCCATATTCTTTTCGCAGAGCTAGCTGCACAGTGTGAGAAGAAAGCAGAAAGGATCCTGTGTGCGTCAGTGGACTTATTACTCTCCCATACAGTCTATGTCTACATGTATTATGTATAGTGAGTGTGTGATAGTGGTTAGCTAGAACTTGGAAACTTTCTTCTTATGTCTTTTCCCTTGATCTGGGACTCTGTGTGTCTACAATGGTAACTCAGTGGGCTTTGCAATCCAATGGGAATCGTATGAAACAGATTTTGGATACAATGGTGGCTGAGCATTCAACTCGTCCCTTTGGTTCAGTAATAATAATATGGTAGCCAAAGTTTGGAAGAAGCTTATGTGCAGTTTATTTTCACCAGGTAGGTAGGTAGCTGGTTTGTACTATTGAGATAAAAAGGAGGGAAATAATGGTTGTGGTAGGTAAAAGAAACCACATGATGCATAAGGAAATTGAGCGAGGCCGATGATGATGATAGTTTTTTCCAGTTACGAGGATTTGTAAAAACAGAGATATTAGGAGTGGCAGAAACATCAAGAAATCATTTGCCAAGTCAATTTAAACGAAAGTGAGCTTTCTATAGCTAGCCATAACTCATTTGGGGTGAAAGTATATGTAAAATGGGCAAATCCATTCGAGTGTGTCAGATTGGGTGAATTTTTTTTCACCCATTCAGATAAGGGAAGGCACATTGTGGCTCCTCATATGTTAAATGAGAGTGAAAGTGTAGAATGATTGTAGTACACTATGGTGTTGAAGTCAGTCAGACGTTGGACAAAATGATGATATGATGGTGAATAGATGTAATTCTTGGTGTTGGATACTTTTCTTTGACGGCCCTATGCTGGGGAAAGCAGAAGGAGAGTGTGAGGAAGAAAAGAGGAATAAAAAATAGTTCTTTTTGTGACAAGACGATTCTTAAGTTTTCTCAAGGATAGACTTTTCTCTTTAGAGACTGTCTCGTAATTCCACTTCATGGTGTGATAAAAAGATCGAGCAGCGATCGGTTACCACTGATACTAGAGTACAAGAGATTTGCTCACTTTCCCCAATGAAGTGTTGAAAACTTGAGTTTCACTACTAGTTGTCCAAGAAAAGGAAAACTTGCATGAAGGGTTAGATGGATCTCTTTTCCCCCTTTTTCGTGTATACACTTGTGTGTGTGTTATAACACCTCTATACTATGTTAGCACACTGGCTTTAGGAAGAGTTGGTTGGTAGTTGAATCGTTTGCACGAGTTCGTTAGAGTTTCCTAAGAAAGTGGATGGCACATATAGAATGGTTCCTGGGTACTCACTACATCATGTCGTCTCATTTTGGGCGTCCTGGAAAATGGATTTTTCTTTCAACGTGCGTTTTCATACGCCTATTAAGATCTATGGGAGAGTAATGAAAAAGTGCACTCACACAAAGCATCTGCTGGCATAAGAATAGGCGGGCTATGATAAGTTTTTCTCTCCCGTCTTGTGTTCCTGCTTTTCAATTTCCGAATCATATGGTGAAAACTATTGAACATGGGTAGACAACAGTTTCCGTATTTTCCTCTCTTTTGTTATGTGAGCTGTAGGCCATTATGATTATTTTGCTCGTTTTCCACTCACATGGTCTGTGTGTGGCTCTCAGGTAAAGGATTTACCCAACCAAGTGGAAACAGCACCATGCTGCTGCTGTTGCTCAAATAAATTTCTTTTAGCTGAGTCAATAGCTCTTTGAATAGCCAGTGTCCGTGGAATGTCTTGTATGTAGTTTAGTTAATAGTTTAGCTGGACTTGTGTAGCAGACAAATGCTACTGGTCCTCTAAATAAACTTGGACACACACACATTGAGAGAGAGAGAGAGAGAGGATAAAAAACATAATTGATCTTTTGCTTTCCCTTTTGCATTGTTCTGCTTGGTACTGTGAGAAAGTGATTCTCTCCATTCTTTGAATTGACGACAGGCTTTGTGGTGAATTTTTTCCCAGTTGAAAGTTATTTATTTACACAGATATTGCGAGTTGGGATGCTGTCGAGTCTCAAACAAAGGAGCAAAGTTGAATTCATGGGAAAAAGTCAACTTGGCAGCTCACAGTTTTGTTTTTTTACCTGGTTGGTTTGAACACACGAAAACTAGAGTCAGACATCACAACTATTATTCTGTTTGTTCTTCCTCATAGAGCTCATGACTTGTGAAGCAGAGGTAATTTGTTTTGTTTGTTGTACATATATTTTCATGGTAGGACAGCATATGGGTGAAACCTTTAGTCTGTGTATTTGTGCATGCTGATGGATGTGTATCTGTTTTTTTGAGCCAACTTTCAAAGACCTTTTAATAAAATGACTGATGAGGTCACTCAAAGGAGGGAAACACCGAATGTTCTGGCATCCTTTTCACCAAATATAAATTCCCTTCCTATGTCTACCTATTACCTACACAGAGTGGAGCAGACAGTCCCAAAAACTGGATTGTGAATAAATGTCAAGTTTTATAGGGAGCTTTTAGTTGGCCCCAAAAATAGGATTCATGTTTTTTATTTATTTTTCATGGTCAGTCAACGTTTGCATTCAGTCAGGTTGAAGAGGATTGGTAAATTCTGGAGATTTGTTCGTAGTTTTCTCCATGCCCCCAAAATAAATAGTGTATCCCATAAAGGATGAACGTATATTGTCTTTCATCATCTCTCCGTTGATTAACAAGAGCTGGGAGTTTTATTTGTGCCCTATTTGGGAACTAAACCTACCATAATAGCTCATGCAGTGTAGAATATTTTGGGAGAATAAAATGAAAAAATATTGCTTCACTCGTCTGGCTAGTTGGCTGGTTAGTTAGTTAGTTTGACGAGTCAGTGAATACTGCTTTATCGCCTCAGGTATAGGTTACTTATAATACGTAGGCTTGGAACGCTATAAAAAGGGACTCGTAAGGCAAACTAACTCACTAACTTGGTCTCAAAAGAAGGAGGTGAAATAACTGATGACATGGGAAACCCTATTAAGTTGAAGTTTATGACAGAATTGTTAATGATGAGAGCAGTTTGAATAGACAAGGGAGGATAAAATTTACGAGTTGATCCAGTTAAATATGCATGTTAGTTTTCCGCTCCTTGGCACAAATGCATGGCGTATGATTAGCATACATGGAAATAAAAGCACCAGGAGTTGTACTAGCTACTATACGTTGTGCATGTAAGTAAGTTCCACTTTTTGGAGAGTTGACAAGATCCTTGCTGACAGATTTGGTTCCACAATCATTATGATGATGGAACTTGCTCTTTTCATAAAATATCTTATGTGCGAGCGCATCTGTTGAGCAAGGGGAAGCCTTAATGGAGTTGGAAAAGGAACTTGCTGCACCTTGTTTTTACCAATTAGACTGAAATGTCTGGAAAAAGATGATTTTTGCATGGAAAGATGGGACTTTTAGAAGGAATGATTAATTTTTGACCGGTTGTACACCCGCATTGAATGCAAAGTGCAAACACTATTTTGTTGAGGTGATCACTTGTGTAAATAAATAGGGAAGATGCTTGTACTCCAGTCTTATAGTGAGTGACTGACTATAGTTGATCGTAAATCCTGGAATTCGGGAGCGTGTTTAGAATGCTATAGTCTAGAGACCTCTTCTCATGTAAATCTGTTGATAAATTCCACGGGACTGCTAATTGTTTGCCAGAGCGAACAACAACAATAAGGGTCTGCTGGAAATGCAAGCATCTTGTGGTACAATGTAAACTAACTAAAAGTTACTTACTTGCTATGGTTGGTTAGTTAGCTAGTTGCTACTGTATGTTTGCAAACTAACTAACTAAAAGGAAAATGCTCGTTTCGTGGCTTGCATTCTGACTGAACTAAACTGCAGCAAAGATATATTATTATAGTGGTTGTTATTTGTTAGTTAGTTAGTTTGTATAAAATGGAAAGTGCAATTTTCCATTCTCCATCTACATATTACACAAGGTTTGTTGGTTACCCTATGCCCCCTCATTTAGGTAGAAGTTGATGAGAAGAAACCTTTGTTGCACTCTTTGAATTGTAGTTAGTTAGATAGAAACCAAGCTGTGATGTCACTTGAAGCCAACTGGTTTTGTGGTCAAAAGAAGATACTGAGGAAACTACTAATGGTTTCTGTAGGATATATAGATCCATAGTTAGTTTCTGTATGTAGAAAGTTGCAGGACTTTCAAGAGTTTTTTCTCATCTGGAGCTGTTGACGTGTGGTAGGTAGCTATATAGCGAGTTTTTAGTTGTTTTGTGGCCTGACGGTAGTAAAAGTGAGTTAGTGACTTGGTAATATGATACTGGAAATGGGAAAAAAGACTGACAAGTTTAACATGAAAATTTATTTTTGGGCAACATTATTATTACTATTATATGGTTGGGAACTGTAGCTCACTCACTCAGTCACTTCCTCTGTGGAGTAGAATAATGGACGTACTCATACAAGTCAGTGTTTTTCTTTTTTTGCTTGGAACATGTGTTCTGTTCTCAGCCGGAGTATTTTGTGACAGACACGATGTAGTAAATGGACATGGCCACGGCTGTCCACATATGTGGGGATCAAATTTTCCCCACATACCACAAACCGTGTTAAGTTTCTTGTTGTTTGCCCACTTTTTGTCTATAGATTCTTTCATTCATGAGTGGAAAATTCGGGTAGTTTGTTAGTTGGTTTCATACTGTGTGGATCCTTGTCTTAATGATTTGAACAGAGCGGAAAAGTTTTAGGGAACATGGTTTTTGATAGTATGGAGTGAGTGGGGGTAGAAGTGTGAGGATGATCCTTATTATGGATCACGGATAATATATGAATAGGGGAAATGCAGAGACAAGGAATGTTGGCAACTCACCACTTGGGTCCATAAAATTATGTCATATCTTTGTTTACGGGGGAATTATTCTAGCTACGTTTCTTTCAGTGCCAGGGCTGTTGAAAGTTTTTGGCTAAAAATGGGACCAAATGAGCAACTTTTTCCATTCTGGGAATGTTTATTTTGCATGTATATGGGGTTATTCAGTCAAGTGATATTTTTTAATATGCACCCCGAAAACTTTTCATTACTCCCTTGTATAAAAAGTCAATAAAGTAATGTCTTTAACGAGAATAGGAAAATCTTGGCCGTCTCATAAATACGTTGTGAAATAAGTTATTCCTGCTCTACAGTATGTCTGTAGCATTTCCATTAGAATCCAAATCCTATTAGATATACTACCATCCTAAAAAAAACTAGCACAGCATTAAATTCTTTTGCCATTTATTCACTTGAAAAATGTAGCACTTGGAATGTGGAAACCAAAACAGTGGCCATTTCTCACTCTTATGGAATTCAATTGAAGGACACTAACTAACACTACTACTGCCAGTTTAGTTAGTAACACACATAAAATGTCCAGTGGCCTCTGTTGACTACTGCATAGCGTATACATAGTATTTGGCATGCAGACTGCGTGCTCCCATATAATACTCACGACCTGGGTAATAGATGGTGATGGAACAACTTTTAGTGCAAGGGATGAGTTTCTGAATTGAAATGAATGGCTCAAAATGTGAGAACTTTTTCGGGAGGAAAGGAGCACTAATAGTGATGAAAAGCACAGTACTAGATGCCTTGGAAAGCTCCTCACAGTAGTACATGTTGATGAGACGGGGATGATGATATCACCATATCGCTCACTACGATCAAATGACTTTGCCACACGTACTACTACGTACGTATGAAATGAATGAATAGTGTTTAGCTGTGAAGACTTATATAGTGTGCAAAAGATAGATGGAACATTTCATTCAAATGAATGGCATATATAACCAATGGAAGAGTAACTATAAAGGGCTATTTTTTTCCGGAAATTTGATTATACGAAAAGAGGAAATAGGAATTAGTATGCAATGCTATGGTGGAAGGGGGACTTTGTGCTTTGTTAGCTGACTTACTGTTATTATGTTCTGGGAGTTGTGCATGGTCCTGCAGTTCCTGATGGGCATATGTATTACTATCTATGTACAAAGTTAGTATAGTATGCATACGTATGGACTGGAAAAAGAAACGAGTGTTTTTCGGGCCTGAGAGCATGACTTAAAGTTTTTAATGTTTTCACAGATTACTCACTGACGGTTAGTAGTAGTTACTCAGTGCAGGGAATGCAGCAGATATAACACAATTCATCTTTGCCTTTTAGCTTGCTAAATTCATTATGGTCCCATTCAGCTAAGTGCATCACTGGGTTGGTGTTCCAGCCAAATTAATTCACTTGCGTTTTGTTTCAGCCATTTTAGGAGCTGCATGCAGTCAGTAATTTGTACTGTAGTCTGGTTAGACAGTTAGTTAGCCGGAGAGGAAATGTTTTAAAATTCTGTTGCCTATATAATGTCATTAATATACTATATTTACCATTTGGAGTGGTCAATAGGGCTTTTCACGCTTCATTTTATGCTTGCCTGTGGAGTGAGTTTAAAGGTGAAAAGGTCTAAACTGAAGAGACCGTTAAAATGTACTTTTAATAGGGTTTTTCTCTTTTTGTCACATCTATTGTGGTGTTCAAGTGAAATGTTATTGTACAGACTGACTGAGTTAGTGAGTTAGTCAGTTCATTTGAGACAGGGATGGTAAGTAAGTAATTTGAATGAGCTTTATTGCTTCTGTCAAACTGTGACTGATTATAGGAGGTTTGGGAATATTGAAAATGTTCCGAATATTTCAACTACCAGAGGTCACATACCATACGAGTATTGACGTAACTTTTGTGCACAATGGTTATAATAACAGTAGTTGTAATGATAATAGACCTAGGCAGGCGGCCATTATATATAGATGGGAAAGAAAAAGGGTTCCCTCACATTCCTTCCTTCCTGTTTCTACAGTAATTGCCTATATGGTATGTTTTTGTAATCTAAAGCTGTGTGATTCTGAAATCATTACGGTTATAATGTTCAGTGTACACATATATAACTGCTTGCATGCATGCATCCATTCTTGTTGGGGAAAACATGGCTGCTATGTTCGACTGAATGATTATGGAATGAAAAATCGGATTTTTTTTCTCTGTTTCTCCTTTGTGCTCTCGGTGTATGGATTAATGTGAGCATTTAAGCTTTGTTGTACTATGTGATGTTATGGTTATGATGATTGGTGCATAAGCATGGGATCAAGTCATGCAATGCGTGTGTAAAACTGTTCTGCTGGTTCAAAGAAATTCTCCAATGAGTTAGTTAGTTAGATAGGGATCCCATAGTCTTCAACGATCATGGTTATGATGATAGGGTCTAATAGCCCAAGATTTGCTATGTGCGGACAAATGGGTCTTTGCTCGTGAAAAGTGCGAGCCTCTCACTCACTACTACCACTATTATGGCCAGGGCATTGCATGTGCGTGTGTAGTATGTTATGTTATGAGTGATAAAAGGGGATGAAAAAAAATGGGGGGCATTTTCAATTGGAACATTAAAAATTTAGTAGCACGATGGGTAGGTAGTGCATATGGTTGGTTGGTATGGATGGAATGGACGGAGTGAGGCCACTGACTGAATTTCACTGCTGCTCTTAGAGTTAAAAAGTTAAGTATAGGGTGTAAAAAGTGTGAGCGAGCCTTTGTATGTATGTGAACGTACGTTTTTTGATAGGATATGAGAAATGGAGACCTGAACACCAGTATATATGTAGGATATTTGCACAGTCGACGCGGATATAAGTTAGTGGGAGAGAGCGGAGATGGGTTTGTGTGCAGTCAGCTAAGTTGACTCAACTCAATAAAGTAAAATTAAGAAGTTGAACGTGAAGACGTACAGTGAGGCCTACGGAATGAAATGAGATGAAATGAATTCGTTTTAAGACCTTTTATGTGCATCACTTTACGACTGGGAGAGCACCATGCACACACAAAAGTGAGAGTGAGTAAAAATGTATAAAGTCAAATGAAATGCTGTGTGTGAGTGAGTACGAGAAATGTGTCACACATTAGATTCTTCTTCTTCTTCTTTTAGTTCTGTAGTAGTAATAATACGTATGGGACAGTGAAAAAAATAGGAATGGAATATGACCAAAGGAAAGAGCTGACGACTGAGTTTGAGTACACGTGTAGTGTATATTATAGAGAGTGAGGAAAGTACTTTTACACGTTGAGTCTTTTGTGGACTTGAAACGTCCTTCCAAAAATGAACTATGGGTTTACAATAATGGTTCTGTACAAAGAACGAACCATGTGGACCCGAGTTTTCTTGTGTTGCATTTTTTTTTCCTCTTCGTCTTTAGAGTGCTGGAATGAGGGTTGAATTTAATAGTTCCTTCCCTTCTTTTTGTCGTCCCATTTACTAAAGCATTCCTTTTTAGCCATTGTGATTGTAAATAAATAGATAGTATGAAAAATAGTACTGCTACCAGTGTGGCTTGACTGTTTTTAACCGAATTTGTCTAATGTAGAGGGAGGAAAGAATATTATCGCTATTGCCTTTGTGTTATACAACAATGGATTCTCGATAAAATGTTTGGGATCCAGATTTTTAGTGAAACCTTGTAATATTGATTGAGTGTGTGTGTGTGTGTATGTGATTTTTTTTTTGGGATACAAACTTTTCATATGCATTGACTAAAATGAATGGTGGGCGGCAAAGACAAACTATATTATAAGATTTTTTCACTTTGAATAATGTTTGTATGAACTATATAGATACGGGTGACTAGTGTGAGTTAGTAGATACGATTGGATAGATTATGGAAGGGAAACTAAAGGCACACTGTTATGGATGAATGGCAAAAGTTAAGATCACTGTTTAAGACTTTGGGATTTAGGGAATCCGGATTTCCAGGATATACTTCTTGCTTCAATAGTTCCGTGTTATTTTTACACCCTTTGTATACTAACTAACTATAAACTGAGAGTGAGCCGAGTTTTCTGTTTCTGTATCCTTTTTGCCAGTTTATCTTATTATGGTGTTTCACTCAAATGTAAATGTTAGTTTATGTTTCTCAAGAAGGTGTAGTGGAGAACGTCACGATGATCCTTTTTTTTCACCCGCGCATGCATGTGTGTATTTGGACATTTCGGGTGCTGTAAAAAATTGTGTATGGTCTTCCTTACATTCAAGAAGGCTTTAGTTTTATCGACATGTGAAATCTTATTGCCTCTCGCACGGAAAGTATGTTTTTGTGCCAGATGAGAGTTGTACGAGCTGTATTTGGCTCCATTTTTTTTGCATTATAGTCAGTCAGCGAGGACAAAAAATATGGAACAATAGATCTCTCACTCACTCATGTAGCACGGTTAGTTAAATTTTTTTTAAAGTATTTCGTTCATTCTTCCTCCCTGCTCATATTGAAGTTACCATTTGTGCAACATGAGGACCAAGTAGAGCTTACTTTTAGATGTTGAACTTTCGTCTCTTGTCAGATTTCCATGTATACATTACTGGGGGAGCAATAAAATTGAAAAAAAAGTGTTGCGAATTCCTGAGTCTCGTATAAAGTCATCAAGATGATCATTGAGTAGTATAAATTGGGCAGTTAGCAATTTCTTGGGTCTCCATTCTATATTACATGTGCTGGTGGTACTATGTAAGGTATGTAATGTTTATAGTTGAGCAATATGGAGATGTATGATAGTCTAAAGTGAGCCTATTGGCGTAATTTACATTCTGAGCTTGTGTGGGAGCCTCTTTTCACGCATTACATCGTTTCAGATGTTCAAACAAAGAGGTTATATACAGAGGGATAAAGTGCACGGAAACTAAAACTATACGGCAAAGGGCAGAGGCAGGCAGGGTAAAATTTAGTAGTAAACAGGATGACAGGCCGGAATTTGTCTCTTTGTCTTTCCACATTCTTGGTAGATTTCATCTCATTTTCTTGCCTGTGTTACACACAGAGTGGAGTAGTAACTAGTAACTAAATAAATAGGGTAAGTTTGTTGTAGGTATACTTTGGAAGAATTGGTTTGAGAGCGTTTGAGAAACCTGTCGTTTTCCCTTCATGTGTTATTGGCCTGAACTTTTGTGCTGTTTCGTATCCGCTCTGCTTTGGATGCTCCTGGGCACAAATAAATCAGTAGGCGAGTACTAAAGTGGCATCTATAACACACCACCATGATTTTATATTGTGTGCCTCAAGTTCGTTTTTTGGAGTCCTGGGCCTGTGTGTGGATGCCAATAGGTTGTCAGTTCGCTCTTCTTTTACACATGTACGTGGACGGGGAACTGTGAGCAATAAATATTTACTGGGATGGGAGGAATATATAGCAGTATTGTGACAACAACAACAAGGAAAAAAGAAGAGCTCATACAGTTGCCTCAGTTACTCACACAAAGTAGGTTTAATTCTATGGCTCCTGGCTCCCCGTTTTGAAGCAAAAGAAGACAATGAGTTCTTCCGTTCGCTCAAAATGTATCTTTTTTGCTTTGAGAGAAAAATTTTGATTTTTGACTTCCTGTGGATAAGTTTGTAATTCTTTGTGGTTTTCAAATCCGTGTGCGACTTTGGGGCTCAATATGAGACTTTATTCTTGTTAGTTAGTTAGAATATTTAATATTTATGCTGCATTAGTTGTGCATAGGATTTCGATAGTAGTGGAAATATAGTGGATTATGAAGACTTAAGATAGGTTTGTGAAGGTATGATGACAGTCAAGTTTTTATCTGCTAACTTTAGAAACTTGAGAAGATGCTCCCTTTGTACGTGTATACTAGGATAACTATTTAATTTCCTAATACGAATAGTTTCCCCCATGACCCTGTAGGCATTTCAGATAATATGTAAGTGAGGACGGCATCTTTTGAACACGTAGTTTTTATGCAAAGCTCCCTGTAACAAGTATTATAGGTTAGTGACTCTGAATTGGACTTTGATGATGATCAAGTTTTTTTTTTGTCGAGTCTACATTATTTTTGCGCTGTTTCGTTTTGACGGAGACAAAAGGCAGTCAGGGTTGTTAGTCAGTTAGTTACCAGTCAGCTCAGTATATACTCATCTGTATTGTGGCTTTAATTATTCATGAGAAGGGTTGAAAGGGGGGGGGAGTAATGAATTTAAACACTCGTAGCTCCAGTCTTTCCTTTGCTCTCAAACGACTTGACTCATTATGTAGATGGGTAAAATATATTTTCAAGAAATCCTTTTGACTGTAAATCTTGTATAGAGTTGTCATCATGAAAGCAACATGCTGATTTTGAGAATGCCATGTCATCATGATGATTTCTTGAAAATCTTTATTTCAACAGCTCGTCAACACATTGCATTAAGCTGTTGGGGAAAAGGAGTGACTTCTAAAATGTGAAATTTGTTGTTCCACACTGGCGTTGAACAACATTAATATTTCGTCCCTTGTGTAGTTAGTTAGTTAGTGTATGAATATGAAGTTTGAAAGACCTGGAACTATGGAAACATACTATGGCCTATTCTTACGACGACTTGTTGTACTGTGATATGAAATCTCTTTGTATTTATACCTAGTAGGCAGGAAGGAACGTATTTATTAAAGTGCACACATGTATAGTTATTATGTGTACGTAGGCTCTTTGGGCTCTTTCCAGGACGTATGTAATAAAGAAGAGAAAATTGAAAAATACTAAACTGTCATCCGTGGTACATAGTACTCTTTTTGAAAAAAAATGGAGCTCACAGAAGTGGATTTTTTCTCTCAAGGCTTCCCTTAGTTTCCACTGTACCAGTATATTTGAGTTGAGTGAACGAGTGGCTGCTTAACTGGGAGAGAGAGCGTATTTGTCTCTAAATGTTTCAAATAACTAAATGGAAGGGCTAGAGGGAGATCTTTTATTTCATGCTCTCTTTTCAGTCCGTTGAGTTGTGCAAATCTCATCGACTAGCGAATAAAGGAGAGAGAATGGAAAATCTTTGAACAGACTTTGGTAGACAAATACTAATATGCGAGCTTCTATGAAACTTCCCGTATGAATGGAGTGTGTGTGTGTGTGTGTGTGCTCGCTGCTTGCAAGCACAGAATATTGGGCTCCAAAAAGCATTAGGTTTGCAACTTATATGCTCTACGTGAGTCGAGTTGAGTTACAAATCTAAAATGTATTTTTCAGAATAATTTTTCCTTGGTCTTCATCCCTTGATCTTCTCATATCGTTCACATTCCGTTTTAGATTTGTAAGCTTGACAAGATAGGCTATCGAAACTATGATGATCATCATCATGGAAGTATGTTGAAGCTTCACAATAGACATTTCTCAATCCGCTTTTCATCTGGTCCTCTGTCTGGAAATTTTTTATGATGACTCTGTATTCTTGGACTGACTATTGGTTTTCCACCACTCACAATAACAACCTATATAAAGTGGAGGAATTATTATTATTTGTATTGTCTGGTTAGTTAGTTGCTTGTGGACTAAAAAATGTCGTGCGTTTGGCTCATAATGATGAATATAAGTTTGTCCTAGTGGTTCGTGCACGTCCAGAATGAATGAGTTCATAAGTTGGCATCCCACTATCTAACTAACTAACTAACTATAGTGTGCAAAAAAGAGAGTGAGAAAAAGAGTACAGTGAAGTGTGTGAAAATGATTAGATTTTCATTCTATTAGACTGGTTGTCATCTATATATAGGATATAAAGGGGTAGAATGTAAAAGTCATTGTGCGAAATCCCTTTTAAAGCCGTCGTTTAAATGACTTTATCATTATTTGGTAATAATATAATAGGATATTGGGGGCTGACCGGGAATAATGAGGCCGCTAAAAGCCTGATAAATGTTGAATGAGGTTTTAAAGCGTACAAAATCACAATCGCAATATTTTCTCATTCTCTTTGCTGCTAGCTAGTTAAGTTAGTTAGTTAGTTACAAAGTGAGTGGAAGTTTATACTGCTCCCCGTGAGTTTTTAAACGGGTTTTTCTCTGTACATTTGGCGAGCATGATGGTGGTATCATCAGTATGATAATATATTGCAGGCAGACTGATTGTGTTTGCTCAACCCTGTTGTCATTGAATGTACTACGTTTTTTTGCGCTAGATTGACATGGTTTTTTGAGCTAGCTGTAAATGGATAAAACATGATTCTTTTATTGTTGTTTCGTATAATGTAGTCACTTACTTACTATGTATAATGCAAATGGACAATATGGATTTGCTCAGTTAGTTTGTTACAGTACTAACTAACTAACTAACTGACTAACAAAGTAACGGCTGTATAGTAGATACTTATAAGATACATTTGACGCATAGTTATGATATTTTTCTGTCTATAGTTGTAGTCGACTGGTTCTCTAAAGTGTAACTAACTATGAACTAATGTGGAATGTGTGTCTTATTTACAGATTGACTAGCTAGACGTGCGGGCCTGGGCATGGATTGGCCATTCAATTATCATTTCAAAGGACGGCCACCAGCGTTCCGCTGTCAACTATGGTCACTATTGTACTTGGCTTGTGTATTTGGGTTCCTACCACGAGTGATTGTGAGCGGGGATTCAAGTCCTCCGGTTGCGGACGTGGAAGATTTATTCAAAGGTAAGAACTTTAAGAGTTGGATACTCACTTGCTTTATTTATGCTTTGCAGTTTGGAGCCACGTAGGAAATGATACATGACTGTCCGTGGTAATGATAATGATCAGCAGTCTATGTCATTCATCCAACCCGTGTAATAATTCGTATTGTGCGTTTTTTGTGTGGATATGGAATACTTGGAAGCGTGCAAAAGCGCACGCTTGGGATTGCACGTTTTTTTCTTGACAAAGAATATCAAAGTTTTCACCATATTTGTGTATGCAAAACGGGCGCATAATAAAAAGGGGTGACTTGCATTTTTTTATTAGAAACGGGCTGGCTAACTAACTAACTGGGGTAGGAAAATATTGTTGTGTAGCTCCGTAGCTTTGATTTTGATAGTCAGTGAGTTAGTTAGTTAGTAAGTACTGTAAGCACAACTGCAGTAATAAATCTAGTGTAAATTCTATAATGATGATGGATCAGCCCGTGAATGAAATCATGTAGACACCATTAACTTTATACAAGACTGGGTGAGAAAGTTTCAATTATTATTTTTGCTCCGTTAGGTTCTGTGTAGCTTAATTGGCAGTGCAGCTGGTGCCAACGGGTTGGCTCCTCGCACTTTCATTTTGCACACTATTTGTATTTGGTTGTAACTTTGGCTCTTTGATCTGAGCGAATATGGGAAACGACGCCTGTGTCGATTATCTTTGATGTTTTAGAGAAAAAAAAGCACAAAAATTTCCTTAGGTGAACTGCCATGTTTTTTGTTAGTCTTCAAAGGTAATGTCAAAAGGACTGCTGGCACACACTCTTTTGTAGTTTTTTTCATAACTACAAAGGTCATAGCGGGGAGAATAAAAAAATGTGTGTCAATAATTTTGTAATAAAAAAGAAATATTTTCTTGTGGGTACTGCTTACACTAGCTAACTAAACTATGTATGTAAACGACAGGGATCACAAAAACTAAATAATGCTTATCTTTTCCCTTTTGCAATTTGAAATGCGAGCTGAGCAAGTTTTTTTTCTTCTTCTTCTTTTTTACCTTCTTTCTTGTCATCAACATGATAGCCATTGTGCTTATCTCGGAATATTAATCTGTGCCACTCAACCTCCCTCCATAGTATAAAGAATAGGGATTCTTGTATTTTTTTTATGCATACCATTTGCTCTGTGTGTGTGTGTGGACTAAAAGACAGCATGTTTTCCCAAGTCTCTGTACAGAGTCAACTCTTCTCGCCTCATCATCACCTTCCCATTATGCTTAAGCCAAAGCCTTGTGCTTGTTGCCTTTTGTATTTTTCACAGTCATTTTCCTGACTATCTTTTATTATATCTGAGCTTCTGGTGAATCCTTTTTTAGTTCAACTGCTTAGTGCTCCGCATATAAAATAATAGTGTAAATGGGGCTACTTAAAAGATTGCGTGGTTCCCTCACATTTGTTCTTGTGTGTGTGTGTGAGTTAGCTGGGTAGAGGTAGAAAGAGCTTTTAAGGAGACAACAACGCTTTCATTTCATTTCATATCATCCCTATGGCTACAAGTTAGATGTAGGTAGGTAGCTGATGGAGACTATTGTTTGAAACTCACAGTCAGTGCAAGTTTCACGATATGATTCTGCTCACTTTATTGTTGTACCATGGTGATGGGATTTTATAGCTGACCTTTGAATGTTTCCCTTGCTTCTTAATTCCTATATATACGTGAAAGCAAGTTTGTAAGTGAGACTATGGTTGAAATGTCTTGATTCTTACAGTTATACGTAGCACAGAGAGGATTCGTTAGCGTGGAAAAATTGTGGACAAGACTGTAGGAAGGAAATGATTTGGCCCCCGTTTATGTGCCTATGGGGGCACATATAAGTTGAGCATTTACCTAGGAAACCGCTTGAAACTGTGACAAATTTGATTCCACCAGTGTTTTATTTCTTTGGACTGGTTGGGCCTCACTCTAATTGTGTCCTTAAAAGACAAGTCTCATTCCTGTTTGTGCATGCAAATGTAGGCACACTAGTGAGACGAACGGGGAGCAAACGGCTCAAGGATCATTTTAAAAGATATGGAGATTTCAGAGTGATACGACACGACGAACGAATGAGAACATCAACTAGCCTTCTCACTAAGATTGCTTAGGGACGATATACGGACGGGTTTCATGCATTTCTTCCTATTGTTTATACCACTTGTTCAACTAAACTATAGCTAAAAGAACGAACCAGCTATAGATACTAACTACAGAGTCAGTTTTCTATTGTATCTTACGGATTTTTCAGTCATACCTTAAGTATTAGTTGACATTCAAGTGGACTTGAATGCTAGTAAGTCAGCAGTATTAGTTAGTTATATAAACCATGCATACACTAACTAACTAGCTAGCGAACTATGGGGGGTTTTGTGTGTTTCCTGAATTGCTGGTCTCATTAAATCGTTTTTTCCCTTCTTGTTATTTCTATCTCTCATTTCCAACTGGAGGTAGTATATGTATACACTGTGGGTTCATTTCAACCGGGGTAGCATTTAAAGGAAAAGTCTCCTTTGAAATGGTACCCTGGAGGAATTGCGCTCTCTCTTTCTCTCTCTCAGTGTGCTCCAGATTTATATGTGTACGATTTCCGCTCGGCGCATCCAATTCTCTTATCCCGACACGCACATATTTTCAACTTGGTCCAGGATGGAAATTAGCCTCACTCTCTCCACATTTTTTCAAGTAGTAACAGTTTCGGTAAAAAATTCTATTCTGGTTAACGTGCTATAATTTCAAAATCAGTTACTAACTGACTATGGCTGGCAGTCAGTCAGTAGCCCTTCACTTTTGCATATTTTACATAATATTGCATCATGGCTTTGGCGTGCAAGTAGTGAGGTTGTTATAGGAGGATCTAGCAAGGGTTTCCTTTCTGTTCACCAGATTGTTGTATTGGCTTTGCTAATAACTACTGGAGAGAAGTGCGTTCTCGTCATGTACCATATATTTTTTCACTCCACTTGTGATCTGTATTGACAAGTGAAAGAGGGGATGCGTGCGTACGGTTTGATTTCATGGTTCCTGCTACTAGATTATTGCAATTTATTGAGTAGCATAAACACTTCCTTTCCGTATCTCCCTTGTGTTTTTTTCTTTCACCCCAGGATAGTTAGTTGGTTTGGTTAGCTGGCAGGTCCAATGATAATAGCATGGGGGAAAGTGAATTGTATGGACTAGGAACTCCCAAATCTTTGTCCATGTCAGGATGATAACATCTTGTGTTGTAATAATTGTGCAGAGGGAGAAGGAATTGAAACTTTCATATTAAGTGGTCATGGGTGTGCATTTTTGTCCACAATGGCTTTCTCTAGCTTTTATTACGTTCAGGGAAAGGCATTTTATTATTTTTGGGAGCTAGTCGATGGGGACTAAAGTTAAGTTAGCTAGTTAAGTTATTGGATAAAATGATTCAAGTGGGTATATATGATTAGTCAGTTTGTTAGTAAGATAGTAGTTTTGGAAAAAATAGGAATGTTCTGATCAGGAAATGATCCATATAGTGAAGTGGGATTGGGAAATAGGAGTTTTAGTCCGTAGTTATATAGCTATGTATGACTGACTGACTGAATGTACATGCGTAGATATGCAGGAGGGATTTATTGAGCTGATTTTCTTCGTAATTGATTGTGTGATGTTGAGCATGTATGTATAGTTTTTGTGCGCGTGAGGGTAATGATATCATGGTGGCTGCAAAGATGTGTTTTTCGACAGCTCCAGATGAGAAAAGTGGGCGAAATAAACAACAACTATATATGGATGGTAATATATAGACTGCTGTCAGAAAAGAGTATTTGATCATTTTGATTTGCCAACTGCTCTCCGAAATCATTCGTCTGTGACTTTGTGAAGGCACAGTCTGGTATTATGTAGGTTTGTATTAGGATGTACAAACATATATAAGCAAGTTGTTTCCCTTTTGGAAGTGTATTCAGAGTTTTTTTTCTCTTCCTCTGGACAGTTTCTTATTTCCCGTATTTATCTGTTTGTGTACGGGTTGTTTGACGGGCAGATTTGGAAATATATTTTCATATGTCTTATTTGTCAACTTTGTGACTGGTAACTACATTGGGGTTTTTTCTAGACAAATCTGGCAATCCTATTAGGAAGTGAGTGAAACTAACTCGCAGTCAGAGTGAGCAAATATGGGATGGGAACTCACTGCTGTAGTAGTTGGTTCATTGGACATTTTGGATTTGATGATAAGTCAAATTCCAAATGGCGATGCGAATCCAAATGTGTATAGAATTGGGGGAGAGAATGAGAAATGAATGAACAGTTGGACTACACATTTAATTTGATTTCCAGTTGAACACAGCTAGTGTCTATAATTGTGATGAGATTTCCACTTTTCCTAGTACACGATGCGGTACATTACTCTATATACGTACAGATTTAGTCATAAGTCATAGGCCAGGAATGGAACTCACTAATATTCCATTTAGACAGTTAGTTAGCAGGTTATTTACTTACTTTTAGTTAGTTATTGACTAGCTACCTATACAGGACGCTGATTTTTTGGCAACCTTTGTAATGCATGTAGGAAGCAAATGAACAAGGATGAAAGATGTGAAGTTAATAGTTATAAAAGTTTGTCCAACTTGTGTACAACTAAATGGGAAAGTCAAGTGACACAGGGAAGCACAGTGGCTGGGTGACAAAATTAATGAATTGGAAAAATGGAATTTGCAAGGGATGGATGAGCACGATGATGGGAGTGGATTGATACTGGAACGTGTACGAAGTAAGTACACATGGGAGTTTTAGTTGCACACTGTACCTATGTACATAGGGACAAGTTTTAGTTAGTTAGTATGCAGTAATAGTTATAAAGACATCACATAAATGGGTTGACATCTCCCCTGAAAGTGGAAAAGAAAAAAATTCAGATAGATTCATCTAATGCATATGGGATGATGATGATGGGGGTAACGATACATTAATGGTATATTCAGTAGTAGTAGGACTGAAAGCGGAGGAAATTGAAATTAGATGTGTATCTTGAGTACAAACCTTAATGGTAACTACTAACTTTCATCCCTATGTAACTAATGGTAAAAGTATGGTAAAATATCTATTCCCCCCTTTTGGGTCATTTTTTCTTGTCCGACTCTCCATCATCCTCTGATCGTCATTATTTTCATAGAGTCAGTCAGTACTTGGACTATTCATTGAATTGTGCCAAGTTCCCTGTAGGTTACCTTGGATACTAACTTAACTATAACTAACTATGGCTGGGAGTAGTCTCATACTTATTTGCTTAATTAAATTTCTTGTCCCGGTGCATGCACGTTATAGTTAGGTGGTGGTATACAAAAATTGTCTCATCACACTTCTTTCTCTCTCCTTAGCATGATATTTTTTCTCCCCTGAGCTTTTCTTTTTTAACTTACTTATAGTCAGTTAGTTATAGTTGCTTTTTTATCCTGGTTGGTAGTACACAGGACGTGCACGTGTATTAGGTAATCTCAGAGGCTCAAAGGAAGAGATAACAGTTGGGCTGTTAATACTTGTGGTGGTATTAGAGGTGAGTTCCTCTTCTTGTTTCATAAGAATCCAATAAGTGGCACACAAAGAGTTGGCTCCGGATTGATTTTGCTCTGTATGCTCACAGAGTCTGGGCGAGTCAAGTAAATACTCGAGTTTAGCTGGCAAAGAGCAATGTTATTATTCTTTGTTACATACATAGTTTTAGTTAGTTAATAGTTGATTTTCTCTCTCCATACTTTTTTTTCGGTGGGCATAGAGAAAGTTGAGCAGGTTGGATCGTCTGACTTTAGTTAGTTTGTATGCCACAGTTTTTGTTGCCTTTCCCCCTATAGTTTTATTACATGCTATCAAAAAGTTGTCCAAGAAAAGAGCTCACACATTATAGTCCAGTTGGGCTATTGTTGTGATGGGGAAAAAATGACCGTATGGTAGTGTCCAATGTACCGTGTGCTAATGAGACGCAATAAGTTAGTGTTCCATCTACACATAAAGAGCATATGTAGACCATGTGTAGTTTCTGTCTTGTGATTGCATGGGAATCATTAGGAGAATGTGCTGTGAAAGCGTTAGTTAGTTAGATATATGTAGATAGAGTTATAGGAAGTAAGAAAAGTTTTGTATGGATGGAAAGTGCGTTTTTTTAGTTATATTATATGGATTTGGTGTGGATAATGAGATTTGTTTTTGGCAATTCTTTGTTAGTATTTGCTCCAGTGATGTTTGAGGGGAATTAATTGGCGACCTTTATGCAATGGGCTGTACTATGTATACTTACTATGAAGAGGTAGCGCATGAAATGAGAATGTATAGGAGAAGGAATGGAGGAAAAGTTTTGAATGCAAATCATCGAAAGTTTTTCAACAGTATATAGGGAGAAAGGGTATGAGTATAGGAGGAGTGTTTAAAACCAGAAGGTTATTTATTATAGGAAGGATTCTCGTGGGAGTGAAAGATGCTTTTGTGTGATTAGCATAAAAATCTTTCAAGTTTGTGCATGCAAGGGAAATGACAATATGGCATTTTATATTTGTGACCTTTGGTTTCATTTGGGACCAGTTTAGTTGAAATGTTTGCGTGGAGGAGAGAAATGATGAAAGTTGGAGCACTCTTTTTGTGTGTTTACACAGTGTTCAAATTTGAACTTTGTCTTAAATGAATTAGATTATTAGTTTTTCAATCTGGAGTAGACTCGTGTAATTAATATCGATTGGGGAACTAAAAGCTTATCTGTACGTTCACGTATGCGCCTTTCTTGGAGAATATTTTCTAATCGTATTCCGCTTTGGCATACATATGTTATTTTAAATGAAATTTTTCATCTTGTAAAAGAAGAAGAGAGCAAGGTTTGTTAGGAGGATTAATTTTCTATTCTTGTCTTGTGTTCAAGTTTTCTCTTAGCGATACTGATTTTCTTATGACTTGAGCTCCTATATTTTATTATCCGATTGTGAAGGGATTTTTATTTATTTATCTTTGTTGCGAGAGCAGAAAAAATATTCATGTGCGTGTACTTACTTACTATTAGATATATTCATTGTAGCAAGTAGGAGATTTTGATTTTTGGATGGAGAAAAATGAATTGACACTAACTTACATGATAATCAGAGACTATCTATGCACTTGGCAGTAGAAGGAGACAAGGATGGAATATTGGATTGGTGACTGCTGTAGTCTTGCATTTGAAGCAATTTGACTTCTTTTGTGGAACAAATCTGTTTAATATTCTCATTCCAGCTTCACATTTTTTTTCCTTCTTTCTTTGGCTCTTTTTTTTATGAAAGGAGATGAAAGAAAGGGCGTGTGAATTGTGTGAAATGAACAAAAATGAGTTGTAAGTGTGAATGCCAACTGGTTCCAGCATTTGCATGCATTAGGAAGTGAATTTGCCGTGTTTAAAAAAAAGTGATTTCTGTGTTACTTTTTTTCAAGAGAGAACAAAATCTGCATTTCCAGCCTAAAATGAACTCATTGGATCTTTTTTATGGGCACAAAAAGGGACATGAAATGGGAACACTAGGTACACGGTTAAATATGGAGTAAATACTCTCGTTTTTTTCAACATTGTGCTTTAAAGCCAAGGCAGTGTATTTTTTCCTTTTGGTTCTACTACTAACTGAATTGAAGCTCATATATCGGAGGAAAAGTTGAGAAAGTGTCATCCCACAAAAAATGCATGAATTTATTTAAGACGCACAGAATGCTCCAAACTCGGGCGGTAACACATGTCTATAACAGTTGACGCTAAAAATGAGCCTTTTCCTATATATTTTTCTCACTCCATTCTCAATGGACTTCCAAAGCGCTTCAATAACTTTCCATACATGAAATCTTAAAAATCAGGGAACCCACTATAAAGTACAGTAAAGAAGTAAAATGTGAGATTTTTTTTCCTTCTCTCATTCCTACTGTAGTGGCACAAATGGAGGAAAAGGAGGAGGAGGACGACTCGACAAGAGATATGCATTTCTAATGTGCCATTCATGTTTCTTCTATTGCTCCTTATTTTGATACATTGAATGGTGAGCTCAGCCATGCGGAAGTGAACAGAGTTTTATTTAAAATCCATAAAAATGATAAATGGAATGAATGACATAGGAAAAGGGCATAACTCTTTGAAACTACTAGCTTTGAGAATTGCTAGTACACATATTAGGACACACGCACATACATAATATATTACATTTTCTCGGTTCATGTAATGCATTATGCGTACACTTTCTAGACGTACCACACAACAAAATGTGCACCTGAGAGTTGCATCCACTTACCAACTAAACTTATTTGATTTACTTACTTTACTTCAATATTCAAAGAAATGATGTATACACCTTTTTGCACAGAATTTTCCCCGTTTTTTTGCTGTACTTTATTATGGAGAGTTTGTACAAGTTGGCTTGTATTGAAAAAGGAAACAGTTTTGAGCCACTATTGCTATCATGATGATGATCATTGGTAGTTTTCCTTTCTTCCATTGTATTCCCGTTGTGTGCCGTATGCGGATACATGGATTGTCGTGTGCTCTTGTTACCAATCTTTTTTTATTTCCTGTGTACTTTTGTTGCCTGCTTCTTAAGTGGTGAACACGCACATTTTCTTCCATCCGATTTGGCGATACAATGGGAAGGAGCGGTGCACACGTTATGTTGTGTATAGTTATAGTTTGTTAGTAGGGCCTAGTCTTATAGTTTTAAAGGCTACAAGGAACTTTTTGGAAACAAGTTTTGCCCTTAAGAATAATAGATAAGATCTTTGCAAGCTTTTATTATTTGAGGATGCATCTGGTGAGCGGTACTTATATTATTGGTCTAGTACAACAGAAAGGAGCGGCTCTTATTTTCTCCTCTTTCCCCAGCTGATACTAACCGTATAGAGCGTACTAGGGGATATTGTGTACTTTATGTAGTAGTTTGTACTTGACAAGAAATTTTTCCCTTTCTTGTAGTTGGTGAACTTTGTTTTGGGGATTGGGAGCAATGGGAGGAATAAGAAAGGGGTTTAGTTTGCAAAAGTTTTATTTTAAACCTACTTCACATGATGTATTGAGTGGATGCGTTAAGTTGGTTCCTATAGGTAGCTTAGGTAAGTAGGGCCGTGTGTGAAGGAAAGCTTAAGTGATTAGAGTATTTAAAATGTGTTGACGGGTTTTCCTTTTTCCAGTAGTTATAGTCCGTGAGTGAAAGGAATATAATTTTTTCCGAGTTCCATATTCGAATTGTAGTCAGAGCTTAATAGTTTGCCACAAAGTTGAATAAAATGTTTCTTGTCAATGCCAAGATTTATTGTTTGTAGTTTATATTTGGTTTAGAAACAAGTTGTCATCCACTCCTTGTGCTGAAAATATGTTTTTATTGATAAAAAATATCGTGTTTTAGAATCCCAGTCCCTAGCTTTTTTTGACAGTCATTACTATAAATCATGGAGTTAAAGCATTTTTCCATTCGGCTAAGAATCTTTTCAAATGTGAATACACATGCACACACGTAATGTGTGTGGTTGAATTTTTGGATGTGTCTGTTTTGTGCACTGTATAGCCAATTTAGTCGTTCATATTTGGTTTCACGTGGCCATGTTATCCTGCGAAGGGAAAAAATGCTTCTTTGCAAGGAGAAAGTAACCTGTTCTCCTTTTTTTGCATGGATGTATCTATTTGATGGGTGGTGGTTGCTATAAAGAGCTCAACTCACTTTGGTTACTCTTTTTCCTCTCTGCCTGTGTATGCATACTATTTTACTATTTGCCGTGGTTGTTTTCTTCCATTTTTTTCATCCTACTGCTGGTGGAATGACATCTTTACATTCTAAGCTTGTTTCTTTCTTTTTTGCTCACATAATGAAATCTTTCAGCTCATAGAACATTATATTTGTAAGCTTGTGTTGCTACTACTGTATACTAGCACGTAAATATGGACTGTTTTTACCCACATACTTCATTTCATAAAACGTACACCCAAGGGAAAACTTTTTCTACTCTCCAGCATTTGGGTAACTTAATTTTACAAAAAATAATCAGTACGGATTTACATAAGGAGTGTACAAATAAGGATTATTTTGAAAAAACCTTGTATCTTAGGAAAGCTTTTAAATAGCTGCAATTCCGCTTCCTTGTTGACAGACTAATGCACAAGATTTACGATGACACGGAAAAAAAATACTAAATATATTAGTGGTTTTGTACTGGGGGAAAAAATCTGTGCCATTGTGTAATCATATAATTCATTGTATATTTTTGTTCTCTCAACAGATGAGGGGTTCCTTCGCATGTCTCGGGGAGGAGAGGCCTTTGGGCGTCGACCACCACCGCCACCCCTGATCCTGAATCCTCCACACTTGTCAACAAATAGACCAAGACACTATTCCACAGTTGGGCCCACAATTGACTTTGACAGTGGCATGTCAAGCTCACCTCCTAGAGTCGCTGGTGACAACTCAAATGGTCCCAACAGGATCAATAATAATGACAATGGGCCTGCACGACCCACTCTTGGTAGCAGCCATGACCAAGACCAAAGGAGGAATCGAAATAGGGATAGTAGTAATAGCAATAGCAACAGTAATAGTAATAATGATCTCGGTGGACAAAAGATGTCAGTGCCATTGGAGAAGGATATGGATGCGGTATTCTCGAAAGTGACCTCCACAGATGGGAGCAAGACAGACTCGGGTTCTGATTCTGATACTCACCCATTGTTGGGGATCACACCCGCAGCTCCGGGAGAAGCGTTTGACTTCAATCCCATTCTCTCGAATCCAGCTGTCACTCGTATTTTGGCTGGAAGTTCCGGGAGAATTCCCCAGTGGGAGCCCACGCTCCCTGATCTACATGGTAAGAAACCAGATTTGACTATTAGGTTATATTATTTCCATGTTTAAAGAGCGCTACAGTTTGTGGGTTGCCTGGATTTGGGTGAAAATTTCAATTGGTGTAGGACAAGTGGAACATAAATTATATTGAGGAGACATATGTACATACAGGGGAAGTTGGCTGGAAATAAGTCAAGTGAAAGGAGTGCAGATCTTTTTTCATTAGTTATGACAGTGTTCACGAGAAGAATAAGCCATTTTTTAAAGTTAGTTAGTGGAATCTTATAGATTCAGATAAAGGATGGGTTCTTAGATAGCTTCTAATATGATGACATGACGTGAGACTTTTGTATAATACCAGTGGTTCGTTCCCTTCAGGGCGGGCTCATGTCCTAACTAACTCAGCATGTAAGGGAGACAGGCCCATTTCTCTCAGAGTGTGAAAATGGAATTGAGAGAGCGAGAGTAACGAAATGCTCAACTGCAAGCTGAGACAAGTTTCCCAAGTAGGTGCTTCATATAGCAGAGGAACACACGTTTCTTATTGTTTATACATAACCAACGTCCTCATGTGCCGTTGGCTTATAGTCCATAGCCAGTTAAGTTTCCTATGGTCTCTGCCAGTCACAATCTATGTATGTGTGTCTGTAGATACGGGGAAAAGGGAGATTGGAATGAGACTCTTATATTAGATATTGACTCACCAGTTGATGTTCTCTGTGGAATGTTGAGCACCCGTTTTTCGCATGTGAAAGAAGAGAAATCCACTTTTTTGGAACATTCTGTGTACGTCTCCTTTCCCTAGTTAGTTAGTTTTACGTGCATATGGCGTTACAACCCAACCACTACACATACACACAGAGAGTGACTCGAAGAATATGTACTATATGTACCATGAAAACTAACTATATATGAAATTGCTTAAGAAGAATTGTAGTAGTTAGTTAGTTAGTTGAAGGATGGTAATATTATTATACTGGACTGCTTGGTGGTAGTGGTAGTAACAAGATCTGAAGTTAGTGAGTTTAGTTACTACTTTTAATATGGACCACATAGAGACACACACACACACAGTCACAAGGAAGGAGAGAGAAGAGGTAGTTACTGTTCGATATTAAGACCAAGACGAGGAGAAACTTGAGAGGAAATGAGTTTTCTTTGCGATTTATAGCACAAGGATAGCCATGCATCTCAAAAAAGCAATGTCTCCTTTCTTTTTAATTTTTGTGTATTCTGCTACGACTACTACTTTTACTTTCTGGGTTAGTAACAAAGTCTAGGGACCTTACTTTTTGTGTTACACAAGGCAAACTGACTGTAGTTAGTAGTCCTATTTATCTATACTCTTTGTTATCACCCTCATTACCATCATGATTAGTGCCCCATAATGTGCTAACCATTGTCTCTTTTCTGTGCACACAGATCTAATACCCGAAGTGAACTACACTGGGGACTCGGGCAGTAATGGCAACTCGAGAGTTTACCCCAGTCCTTATAATCCGACGCAACCTAAAATTGGGGGCAGTGGAGCCAGTTTCCCGACATTGTCTTCGGGCTCCACCCCTGGACGTGACCAGGGGAGCAATCCTGGTGGTCCAAGTAAATCCACAGTTTTTGTCCCTTCCCCTGTGAGTTCCAACAAAGGGTCCAACACGATGTACAACATGGACCAGATGACCAATAACATTGCTATTCCTAAGCACACCCTCCCGAACCCGAGTAATTTGGCTACGTCTCGGAGCACCATCGCCACAGATGGAGAGCAGCCTTATGGTCAGGATTCTTCGGATTATAATCATCACTCCCCTTCTGGTCCTGGTGGTGGCTCCTATGACGATCGGGAGAGTCACCATGATCGGTATAGTAGTAGTCTTGGAGGCCCCCGGAGCTCGAATCATTTGTTGGATGAGTACCCCCATCGGGGGGAGCAGGGAGGCAACTCATTCATGTATGATGAAGAGGATTCGGTTCATCATCATAATCATCATGGCAGTGATGACTTAAATGACGCCCAAGAAAAACGCGGTGGATGGAGAGGGGAAATGGGTGGAGATGGGACGAATCAAAATGGGGACTCTCAGTCATCTGAGCATGGTATGTCATGTCTTTCTACCGTTATTTATTTAGATAATGTTATGGTGGGCCTGCTGGACCACTTTCTCCCAATGCATGGGTGGTGAGACTGAGTGAGTGAAGTTGGCCAAGAAAAAAGAGGAGATGATGTTTGATAAAATGCTAGTGGCACTTTGGACGACGTGAATTCTAATAAAGGAGTTGAAAAAAGGAGCTGGTTGTAAACTTGTAGTCGATAGTGATAGTGAGTGGAGGACCTAATGTTAGGAGACTGAACTCATCCAATAATAGGATGAGAGTTTCCTCCTCAGCACAACTATTACCAGCCTGATATTGGTATTGGGTAATACCAATAACATTTAGGGCTATGGTTGTAGTTGGTTTGTTAGTTGGGGACTTGTGCACTACAGTTATGCAGTGACTGAGGCTTTAGGTGTTATTGATATTATAGTTAGGCTTTTGGGTTTCCTTGTAGTGAGTGAAGTAAGTGACAAAAATGGGTTAAGGTTTTTTAGTTTGTAGTTTGTAAAACTATTCGTAGTGACTAGGAAGGAATAAATGGCAAGATTTTCGTTTACTTGAGTTTTTTTGCATTGAGTGAACGACTTTTGCAAGGGTAGATAGTATCTTGAGTGTTGTAACTTGATTTTGACCATGGGATCTATCCAGGCAATTTAATATTCCGTTTCACGTGTGGAAAAAGAGTTTTGGAGTGGACGACATGTCCTCAAGTGAAGTAGAAAGTTTGGAAAGTGAGAGTGCAAACCATGTGTTATAATGGCTGTTGGATAGATTTTGATCGTTTTACATGGAATTATCACTTTATCTATGGGGTGCATATGTCAGGCAATTCATTTTGATCGTTTAGGTAGAGATTTTTTTTTCGTTCCGATGGAAATATCATACTTTGGGTGCCTCCGGTGTTAACTTGCATAGTTATATATGTAGTTACTGATTGTACTATAGGAAGCAACTACCAACACCAACTGACGACTATATAGTAGCTCCATAAGTTTTCCGTGTGTAGTTAGTTGGTTAGTCAGCTGATGATGCATGATGATAAATGTTGGTTACATGATGATATGATGAGATTTTATGGTTGTTCCCACAGGACCCAGGTACATTGTGTGCGATGCATTGTGCGGAGCTTGGAAGCATCAGTGCAAATTGATGGGAGTCCTATTCTCGATCACAAGTGCACTTTGCGTGATATTTGCCTTCGCTGTTCTCTACTCTCTTCATTTCAACATGAGAGGTAAGACTCACTGGCTATTTAATAAAAGTGGTATGTGACATGCGTATTTTTATTGGACATGTTAGTTGGTTAGTTAGTTTGTGAGTACAAACTATTGTCAGTCACTCACTCAACGAGTTCTATATTTGTTGATTGCTGTTGTTGTTTTCCACTCGTATCGGGTGGTTAGGTTTTATAAGTTGTACGTATTAGTGGTCCACTTATGAAGTGGAGGGAAAAGCGCACTCACTCAGATTATGTCAACTCTGGCACTTTACTCTGGGTACAAACGGAATGGTGTGTAATGAGAGCAGACATGAGTGTGTCTAACGATGTACAAACAAAAGTTGGGGTCCCGTTAATTTTGTACATTAGTAGAGCAGTTGCTGTCATGAATTTACTTTTTTCGACGGTTATTTATATTGTAACCTTAGTTGCGTTGCAGAGTAAACTCGACAGAAAAAGGGGGATTTGTGTAACTCACTTAAAATTTATTTTTCGTTATGAAAACACTACTTACCGAAAGAAATCCTTATTCCATGAAAAATAAGGACTTTTTATCTTTTCCTCTCAGTTGTTTGTACGCTTCACCTTATTTTGCATTCAATAACCATTTCTACAAAAGGTCGACCAATATTTGAGAAAATACTAACTGCAGAATAGTGTGTCGGTGTGTAGGGATAAATACTGTCGTAGTGTAATGTTAGCACCTAGTGTTGACACCTTAGCTACATTTTTATAATGATGTGCGTTGTACATGACATGATTTGGGTGTTTGTGACAGATTTTGGCCCATTCTCGGTGATTCTGGTGCTCCTGTTTGGCACATCAGTGTCACGAGCTTTCATCCTCCTGTCAGGCTGGTTGTGTTCTCCGCAGTCAAGACCATCCTGGCTTCCCATGGTCTCCACACTGCCGTCCGTGTTCTTCACCGTAGCATTCCTCGTGGCACTCCATTTGGCCCACTTCCCGTTTCCGTTGATCAAGTCGTACAGGATCCCATACTTGACGATCCTGATCATCTCCCTGATAGCCCTGTTGCCACCACTGGCACTCTCCCTGGGAGCCCACTTGAGTCCAGCCAATCATGGCGTGTTGTCCCAAGTGGCCTGGATCCTTGCCCAGACGCTCCTCGCCCTCGTGTCTCTAGTGTATCTGTCCAAGTTCAAATCATTCTACACGCGGTTGGCTCATGACCGACCGGGTGGCTCCCACATGGGTGTCACCAACACTCTCGGCTCTCATGCCGGTCTCAGCAACAATGGCTCCATGATCAACAATGGGAGCTTCCCGAGTGGCAACAGCACCATGAAGAAGAGGGGTTTGCCCATCAAATGGGGCTGTTTGCAAGCCAGAGCCATGTTTGGTGCCGCTTTGTTGGCTCTCACTTTGTCTACCATGATCATCATCTCGGTAGCTATGGTGAGTTTCTTTTAGTTCTTGGGGTTTCTAACTACTAGCTAACTATAAGGCATCATTGCTAATGTTGGCTTTGAGTTGGCATTTGGGGCTTCTGTTTAGTTGAAACTTGGGTTTGACGTGTCAGCCGCTTGTTTGTGGATAGTTAGTTAGAAAGTAGAAGACAAGATTAATCAAACTGTTTTAAGCGTTCTTTTTGCCCTGTGTGTATGTTGTTTTCTTGTACGCTTGTCATGTAAGTTTTTGCTTCAGTTAGTAGATTAGACATTCATTGAGTTCACAGTGCCATCAAGACTGAATGCTCAAAATAAACAAGTGTGTTAATATGAGGTTGTGCATGTATTTTAGGGATGCAATAGGTAGAATGAAGCAGAAAATTTGTGCTTTCTATGCGCATGTAATAAATGTTGCTTGTGGTTTAAGTTTTTTTTTTGTTAGTTATTTTCATTTGTGTATGTTTTTGTATTTACAGAATCGTGGTGAGTGCGAGACAAGCTCCACGTGGACAGGCTGGGTCCTCAGTTTATGCGCTAGGATGCTAGAATTTGCCATAGTCATTTTACTTCTTCTCGTTACAATTTCTTCTACTGACGTCCGATTTCTAAGGTAAGTGATTTACGTGCCCTGTTACTACAGTATTTCCATTTATATATACGGGTGTGTACGGCATGAGGAACCGCAAAGAACGCGCGACTAACTATAATTCAAGGGGCTTTGCTCACCAGCGCCCCATGTAATGGCAACTTGTTTTATATGCGTATTGTGTTGTTTTGTATTCTTTGGGTAGTTGACAAGCTACCTTGTCACCCTGATATATTATTACTGCAAGTGAAGGGAAACTCGTAGTGTGTTTGAACCCATCTTTGGTTTCGTTGGTTTCTCTTTATACTGCACACAATTATTTGTTGCTCACCCGTCTGGGGCTCACACTGTCTGGGTGAGCATGAAAATAATGCAAATGTTGATTTCATGAAATTTATTTATTGTTTGCAGTAGGTTAGCACGCGTCCCAATTAACAAGAGTAATGTGGGCTTGATAAATGCGGATATATTCCCCACTATGGTCTCATCCAATACTGCCGTGCAAAGATGTATCCCCATGTACAGGTATGTGTGTCCTATTGCTTTGACATTCAAATTGTGTATGAGTTTCGCATGTAATGAATTAATGTGGATTCAGATAGGGAGTTAGAGAGAATGTGAAAGGGCCATCAGTATGCGGTTGACTGACAGGAAATATTGGGGGATTAGGCAGCACCTGTAGAGGCTGTTATGGTGCTTTCATTTAAAGGATTAGTAGTTAGTTAGTATCTCTACTAACTTCTGGAGTTAATCAGAGGAATCCAGTTAGTTTTAAAGCTATCTATGGGCTGGTAAATATTTTCTAAAGGAAGATAGTGTGTACATATGGAGAGCTGAAAGTGCCTATGACTGCTCTGTGTAGATAAGGTTGAGTGAAAAAGTAGTTTGGACTCGAGATTGTTTAAGCCTTTGGGTGGAAATATATAGGAACTAACTAAAGAACTGGTTAGTAGTAGTAGTTTAAGAACAAGGATAGATAGATACAAGAGAATGGCCATGTTTGCTTGTCTAGTAGTGTTTCTAGCTCCATTAGTTTGTAAGGTAGGTGGGCTCCTCCAGTTTGGTTACTTTTTTGGGTTGTGTAAATACGGTAGATGGATGAAGAAGACTCGTTTGTTGAACTCATTAGTGAATTAGGGGAAGGCATTTTTGGAATGCCCATCTGTGCATTAGTGTATCTAATAAATCTTGGAGGAGAATAGGTAGAAAGGAAATGTATGGAAAGGCCGAAAACATATAGAGTAACAACAACTTGTATAGTAAGTTAGTTAGTATGTTGAAAAAGAGACCTACATGGCTAGTGGCTGACGGACTGAGAGTTATAGTACAGTTGGTACTAGACAGGATGGAATTCTCTTTTTTGCTCACTGACTGTAAATGGACATTTTTATTAATTGATTTAGTTCCAACTCTCGGACTGATGGGATGATGCTTGGGCCAACTGAAAGCCGATCTTCTTTACGAGGGAAAACTTTTGGAGAAAGAGCTCTTCCAGGTAAGAAAGCTTAAATTCTTTTGGACGGCAAATAGATTGCCCCAATCTGTTTTGGGGCCTGTTGAACTCATTGGGTTGGAATGGATAGTTTGTATAGTTAGCTGCGTAATGATGATATCACTCAAGATTTCTAACTAACGATATGATTCACAGGTGAGAGAATGGGAGAATACCGATCTAGTGTGGGCAGAGGATTACCATTACGATTAGGGAGCAGTTGTCAGTCTCATTCTATGCCAGGAACACCGGTGGACGGCACTGGAGCTTTCCCTCAAGGTTTGAAACTTCCAGAACCTGCGCCAGCTAGTTTGTTGGTTACGAAAGTAGTTTTTGGAACGCCAGCTGTATCCCGGGAGGTGAATCTCAACCATCAACATCATGAAAATCCGTTGTTAATGTGCACTGGTGGACCTTCCTCCAAGGATGGGTGTGAGAGTAGCAATATCTACGCGAGTCTGGAGAGTGTGAAAGCCTCGATGGCAAATGCAGGGTCTTCCACAGGTTCCAATCATAGTGGCTCCGATCGGGTCCTATTGTCTGCTCAGAGAGACTACATCTATTCCATTTCACGGGATTTGACCAAAACGATCGACTCCATTTACGATACGTCGAGAGCAAGGGGACATAATCTTGCTCATACTATAGGTAAGCGGCACTACTACTGAAGTTGGCTTTGGTTTATGTTTATGTGTTGAGTTAAATAATGTATATTTTTGAAAAGTCAAAAATATTTAATGCAATAAGTTAGGCAAGGTTATATATTACTAGTGTGTATTTGTAGAGAGAGTGATAAAATAATGATTTTTGTACTAATTATTGTATATATGTGACTGAATATTGACTCTGTGAAAGATATTGCTCTATTGGGTTAGTAAGTTGGTTAATTTGTTAAGAGACAGAGAAGATAGGTGTACCACGTTTTGTCAATGGATGTTGAAACATTATGCTATAATGCTATAGATTCTGGTTCTGCTTACAGCCTGTCTAAGCACGTAAATTGGTTGTAAAAGTTTGCCATTTCGGCTTTCACTCTTTGCTTTCTATGTATGCATCACTATTCGTGTTTATTTTTGTTCTGTGTGAGCTCTTTTAGTTAGTCCAACTCTCAGTAGTTGTTCGTTCCAACTAGTGTACATGGTGGTCTGGTGGTTCATTCCCATTTGCAGCAGAGAAAGGGAGATAAGGATCCTGGACTGTGACATAAAGAGCACCAGTAGTCGTCACTAACTAAACTAGTAGTTACTACTAACTAACTAACACTAACGCAAAAAGTGGATGGATTTTCCTATCTCTCCCTCTCTCTCTCTCTGGCAGCCTTGTTTGTTTCGTTGAAAATTGGAAAGTTTCAACACAGTACAAAGTCATTCCTTTGTACGTGAACTTTATATCTGGCCTCCCTGTCGGCATTCTCTCACAACTTCATAGTATACATGGGAGTTGTTAGCTGTATAGTAATGCAAATCTTTGTCTGTGCCTCTCGCTTTCACTTGTGTGTGTTTGTAATCGGTCCGCACCCTTATGCACATGAGATAGGTTCAATGAGTATGTAGGGCTCGTTATTGGACACATTCCTTTTCCTTGCATGCATGATTTGGTGGGAATGAGATGCGGGTGTTATAATCGAATAGTAGAAGTAGTGCTCATTTCGTAATGTGAATGTATGTGAATGCACATAGGCATGAGGATCATGGGACCATGTTAGTTAGCTAGAGTGAGTGTGTACATCCTTCTCTCATTAATTATGAAAGAGTTAAATTAATCCCTTTGATGACTTTCCTGCTTCCAGTCATCATTTCTACTGCAATGTGTGTGAATGTGCTAATCCCACAGCTTTTCACACATGGTCACATTATTGAATGCGGACTGGAGTTTGTTCGATAGTTAGTTAAATAGTTAGTTGTGTTGGATATTTTTGGATTTAGTTTTTTTTCCATCGTGAATTTATTTAGTTTGTCAGATATTTGTAATACAGTGTTAATATTTTGTGTTGTATAATGTTAATATGTTGCGAATGGAGATTGTTTTATTTTGTTAAACCTGGTGATCAAATTTTTGTATACATTGCAGTTAGTTAGTTAGTTAGTTAGTATGGAAGTTCCATGATGATTTTTGACTAGATTTTGAGTTAGTTAGAATGACTTTATATGTTGTGTACACGTACGTATAATGTGTGCTTTTGTTCTGTTGTGCCCAATTATAGAGTCGTTGTGTCCTCCGCTAGCGCATACAATAGAGCAAATAGGGTCGATTCCCAACTTGAGCGGAAATCACTCAGGAAGAACAGCACCTTTCAATCTTCATCCGCACACATTACAGTACCCGAGTAATAGTAATGGAAGTGTCACCCCGGGTGGAAGAACGGATTTAGCTAGAACAATAGATAGGATAAGATATGCGGCTGCCACAGGAGGCTCGGGTGGCACAGGCATGGGACCTCCTCCACTTCCTCCGACGTCCGCTGCTCTCCAGGGTCATCAACCGGGAAGAAATTTTGTTCTTCAGTTGGGAAATAATCAGGGTGGTCCAGGCACTGTGGGAAATCCCCCACCGTACTGTTCTAGTGAGTCCAGTCATGATGTCACTCCCGATTCAGGCATCGTCTCAGATATACATTGCAAGTCTTCTCGCGGCGAGATTCCTGAACTAGTGTATGCCAGGTAAAAACTACACTTTTTTCAATACCAATCCACTATTGTCTTTTCATTTATTTTCAAGGATTAGCTAGACTGTTGTTACGGTATAAAAGGAAAAAAAATCTTGCAATTGTTGCGGCAAGTTAGTTCACGGTAGTCCCTTTGTATTTTCACCCAAGGGCAAAAGACAAATGTATTTGTCCACAGCCCTGTCTGTATAAAGTTTGTATGAAATGTGTACGATTCGTGAAAGACTAGTATTATGCGGGCACGTACTGGCTGACTG
>Ga0210040_10000669_pt1 | contig 55730 bp, 55 predicted proteins | sample CryGeyCG12114_NA_FD_185462 | JGI IMG/M metagenome (GOLD analysis project Ga0210040, IMG submission 185462) | Groundwater microbial communities from aquifer - Crystal Geyser CG19_WC_8/21/14_NA (SPAdes) (version 2) | ecosystem: Environmental > Aquatic > Deep subsurface > Groundwater | place: USA...
GACGACGAGGACCCGGCGCTGACCGGCCTGTCCCGCGTCGTCGATCTGGTGCACGCCCGGCTCGCCGACCCCCTGCGCACGGCGGACCTGGCCGCGGCCGCCGGCTGCTCGGTCCCCGTCCTGGAGCGACGCGTGAAGAGGGTCTTCGGCCTCTCGCCCCGCCAGCTCGTGCTGCGCGCCCGCATCGACCGCGCCGCCGACCTGCTGACGACGGGCGACGTCCCCCTCGCCGACGTCGCCGCCGCCTGCGGCTTCTACGACCAGCCCTCCTTCACCCGTCAGTTCGCCAGGCTCGCGGGCGAGACGCCGGGGCAGTTCCGCCGGCGCGGGCGCCGGGAGGCGACGGGCTGACGCGCAGCCCGGGCGGGTGGGGCGCCTGACCCGACCGGTCAGGACGGGGCCGTGCCGCAGCCCTACCCGAGCGGGTCGTTCCCCCAGTTCATCAGCGAGTAGCGCCACTTCGAGTGCTCGATGTCGCTCTTCGGCTGCTGCGCCCGGTGCCGGTGGACGTAGCCGACCACCTTGCGCATGGCCGCGACGTCGTCGTCGGTGAGGTCGTCCTTCTTCGCGCGCTGGATCTCCACGATCCGCCGGCCCATCTGGTGGCCGGTCGACTCGCCGTCGCCGCCGGTGTCGCCGACGGACCGGGACTCCTCCGTCGCGAGCCAGTCCTCCAGCTGCTTCGGCGTCATCGTGACCGCCTCCTGCCAGTCGTCCCACACCTCGTCCAGGCCCTCGGCCCGCTGCGTCGCCATGCCCAGCACCTTGCGCCAGCACGGCCGCACCGGCACCTCGGGTGCCCGCGCGCGGGGCGGCCCGGCGCACACGGGGAGGACGAACCTCCGCCACGGGACGAGCTCGGGCCGTTGACCTGCGTCGTCGCGGCGAGCGGCGGACTTCGTCCTCCCCGTCTGCGGCTACGGGCGCGGCACGTACATGATCACGGCGACGCCGAGGACGCAGAGGGCCGCGCCGACGACGTCGGTCACCGCCGGGCGGAAGCCGTCGAGCACGACGCCCCACAGCAGCGATCCCACGACGAACACGCCGCCGTACGCGGCGAGCACCCTCCCGAAGCTCGCCTCGGGCTGCAGCGTGGCCACGAACCCGTAGACGCCGAGGGCCATCACGCCGAGCCCGGCCCACCACCACGGGCGCCCCTCGCGCACCGCCTGCCACACGAGCCAGGCCCCGCCGATCTCGGCGAGCGCCGCGAGGACGAACAGCGGCACGGAGCGCAGGACGGTCATGAGCGCCAGCCTCCCTGACCGCCGCCGCCTCGACGCGCGCAGGCGACGACGTCGCCCGGAGCCGGCACGGGAATCCGCTCGGCAGCGAGCAGCCCGGTCCCTACGGTGCTCGTCGTGGACGCGCGCACGACGGACGAGCAGGCCGACCTCCCCCACGAGGTCGCCGCCAACCGCCGCAACTGGGACGAGCGCGTGCCCGTCCACCTCGTCGCGTACGGCACCGACGCGTTCGTCGCCGACCCGCGACGCCTGTCCGACGTCGCGCGCGAGGACCTCGCGCTGATGGCGCCGCACCTGCCCGAGGGCTCGGTCGCGGGGCTCGACCTGCTGCACCTGCAGTGCCACATCGGCACGGACACGCTGTCCTTCGCCCGGCTCGGCGCGCGCGTGACCGGCGTCGACCTCTCCCCCGCCGCCGTCGACGCCGCGCGGGGCCTCGCCCGGCGCGCCGGGCTCGAGGCGACGTTCGTGGAGTCGGAGGCGACCGCCGCGGCGGACGTCCTCGGCCGGCAGTTCGACGTCGTCCACACGAGCATCGGCGCGCTGTGCTGGCTGCCCGACCTCGAGGCCTGGGCGCGCGCCGTCGCCCGCCTGCTGCGCCCGGGCGGGCTGCTCTTCGTCCGCGACAGCCACCCGGTCCTGGCCGCCCTGGACGACGAGCGCGACGACGACCAGCTGGTCCTGACCCACCGGTACTTCGCGGGTCCACCGCTGCGCGGGGACGCCGCCACCAGCTACGTGGCGGGGAGGTGCAGCTCGCGAACCGCGAGACGTGGGAGTGGCACCACCCGCTGTCGGAGGTGGTGGGCGTGCTGCTGGGCGCCGGCCTGCGCCTGACCTCCCTCGGCGAGCAGGACTCGCTGCCGTGGCGCGCGCTGCCGCACATGGTCGAGGAGACCACCGACCACGGCTCGGCCTGGGTGCTGCCCGCGGGGCGGGAGCGGCTGCCGCTGACCTTCTCGCTCACCGCGGTGCGCGACGCCTGACCCGCCCCCTCTGCCGACGGACGACCGCCCCCGCTCGCGCACGAGCGGGGGCGGTCGGGTCGGGGCGCCCGTCAGGCCGCGCGGCTCCAGCTCGACGGCGTCGCCTCGGTGCTGCTGCCGGTCGAGGAGTTCTCCGACGGGGTCTCGGCGGTGCCGTCGGACGAACCGCCGCGGGACCCGTGACCACCGCGCCCGCCGCCCTCGCCCCGCTGGGGCAGCTCGGAGCTGACGAGCTGCTCGACGCGCTCCTGCAGCTCCGCGACGCGGGCGTCGTACTGCTCCTGGGTGAGGTCGCCCTCGGCGAGCTCCTCGTCCAGGTGCTGCTGCGCCGACGCGACGAGAGCGTCGACGAGGTCGGCCACGTCCACGCCCTGCGCCTCGGCGACCGACGCGAGCGTCGCGCCGTCCTCGGCCAGCGCCGTCCGCAGCCCGTCCTCGTCGAGCGAGAGGGCCTCGGCTGCGGCCGACAGGTCGAGGTGGCCGCCCATCCCGCCGTGGCCGCCCATCCCGCCGCGGCCTCCGGCCGGGAGCTCGTCGGAGAGGGTCGTGGCGACCTCGTCGGCCTGCTCCTGGGTGAGCGTGCCGTCGGTCACGAGGCCGGCGAGGGCCTCCTTGAGGCGGTCGACGCGCGAGGTGGCGGCGTCGGCGGCGCTCTCCGCGGTGGTCTCCGCGAGCGCGGGCCCCGCGAGAGCCGCGCCCCCGAGGGCCGCACCCCCGAGGGCCAGGGCGCCCGCGACCGCGATCGTGGTGAGCTTCTTGCGCATGGGGTCCTTCCTCCGGGCGGGCGGTCCGGCCGGAGCCCCACCGTGGGCGGCGGACCTGTCAGGACGCTGTCGGGAGGGCGTCGAACGCCTGCGAGTCGCGCTCCGCCTGCGTGCCCCAGCACGCCCGGGAAGCAACCGGCCCGCTCGAGCGCTCAAGCGGGCCAGCGCCGAGGGCCGGCGCAGGAGCGGAGCGCCACACCATGTCGATCGTCGTCACCGGAGCCACGGGCCACCTGGGCCACCTCGTCGTCGAGGAGCTGCTCGAGCGCGGGGTGCCCGCCGAGCAGGTGCTCGCCACCGGCCGCCGCGTCGAGCGCCTGGAGGACCTCGCCGCGCGCGGGGTGCGCACCGCCCGCGTCGACCACGACGACGTCACCACGCTCGACGGCGTGCTGCAGCCCGGCGACACGGTGCTGCTCGTCTCCGGGTCGCTGCCCGGCGCCCGTCTTGACCAGCACCGCGCGGTGATCGGCGCCGCGACGCGCGCGGACGTGGGCTCCCTCGTCTACACGTCCGCGACCCGGGCCGACGACACCCCGCTCGTCCTCGCACCGGAGCACGCCGAGACGGAGGAGGCCCTGCGCGCGAGCGGGCTGCCCGTCGTCGTCCTGCGCAACAACTGGTACACCGAGAACTACGCCCGCGACCTGCAGCGCGCTCGCGACACCGGCGTCCTCGCCGCGGGAGCCGGCGACGGCCGGGTCGCCAGCGCCACCCGGCGCGACTACGCCGCCGCGACGGCGGCCGTCCTCGCCGACACGCAGCCGCACGTGGGTCGCACGTACGAGCTCTCCGGCGACGTCGCGTGGAGCTACGACGAGCTGGCCGCCGCCATGGGTGAGGTGCTGGGACGCGAGGTCACCTACCAGAACCTCTCACCCGAGGCGCAGACCGCGGCCCTGCGCGAGGCGGGGCTGAACGAGGGCACGGCGGGCTTCGTCGTCGCCCTCGACGGGAACATCGCCGGCGGCGCGCTCGACCTCACGACGGGCGACCTCTCCCGGCTGGCGGGACGCCCGTCGACGCCGCTCGTCGACGGGCTGCGACCCCTCGCCGACTGACACCCGGCCGGTCAGCCGCGTCCTCGCACGTCCTGGACGCGGCTCACCGGCGCCCGGGCTCAGCCTGCGGCGGGCTCGTCGCGGTCGTGCACCTGCGCGGGCGGGTGCGTGGCCTCGACGGCGGTGAAGGGCTCCAGGATCCGGTAGGAGTGCACGGCGCCCCTCGGCACCACCCACGAGTCGCCGGCGGCCAGGGAGACGACCTGTCCCTCGCTGCGCAGCTCGGCCCGGCCGGCGATGACGTAGCCGACCGTCTCGTAGTCGCGGGCGACGTCCGGCTCCGGGTCCCCGGCCGGCTGCTCCCGCCACATCCGCATGCTCGTGCTGGCACCGCTGGCGAGGTGGATCTGCCCCATCGCGCCGCGCGGGGAGTGCTCGCTGTCGACCTTGATGATCGTCGTGTCGCCCATGCGTCGACGCTAGGGCAGGTCCGCGGCCGCGGCCCGCCCGGGCGTCGCCCGGGCGGAGGTCGCCGGCGCGGGCAGCAGGTCGGCCGCGGGAGGCGTCTTGGGGGGGTGCGCAGCCGGCGCCTGGGGCCGAACGGGTGACGAGGTCCACAGGCACAGGCCGCGCACAGCCTCTCCACCGCCGCCGGCGAAGGACGCCGTCTTGACTCCCCGTCATGACCATCGCACGCACGAGCACCAGCCGGCTCCGCTGGCCCGTCCCCACCTCCGCCCTCGTCGCCCTCGCCCTCGCGGTGGCCGGCTGCGGCACCTCCGACGACACCGGCGCCACCGCCGCCTCCTCGTCCGCCTCGGCCACGTCCTCCTCGACGACGAGCTCCACCGGGAGCAGCAGCGACGTGGTGAGCCTCGCCGAGGCGTTCGCCGCGACGCTGGACGAGGACCAGCAGGCCGAGCTCGCCCAGGACTACACCTTCGAGAACGCCTCCAACTGGTCCAACTTCCCGAACGCGCTCCTGTCCGGCGGTCCGGGCTCGGGCGGCATGGGCGGCACTCCCCCGACCGGGGACGCGAGCGGCATGCCGAGCGGCGGCCCGCCGGACGGCGAGATGCCCACCGGGATGCCGACCGACGGGGCGACCGGCGGCGGCATGGGCGGCGGCGGCATGGGCGGGTCCACGAGCCGCGTCGGCCTGCAGACCGACTCGCTGTCCGACGAGCAGTGGACGGCGCTGGAGGACCTCCTGCGCGCCGCCACCGGCTCGGGCGCCGACGAGGGCTTCGACGAGATCCTGCAGCACCTCGCCGCGGACGACTACCTCGGCGAGAACGGCGGCGGCGACGAGTACGGCCGCGGCAACTTCTTCATCGCCTTCCTCGGCACGCCCACCGACTCGGGCACGTGGGAGCTCCAGTTCGGCGGGCACCACCTCGCGCTGGCGAACACCTACGTCGACGGCGCGCTGGGCGGCGCGACGCCGTCCTTCCGCGGCATCGAGCCGTTCGAGACCGTCACGGTCGACGACGAGACCGTCCAGCCCGAGCAGCAGGAGGCGGCGGCCTTCGCCGCGCTGCTGGCCTCGCTCGACGCCGACCAGCTCGCCACGGCGGAGCTCGAGGGGTCCTACAACGACCTCCTGCTCGGGCCGGGCGAGGACTGGGCCTTCCCGGAGACCTCCGAGGGCCTCAAGGGCTCGGAGCTCACCGACGACCAGAAGCAGCTGCTGCTCGCCGCGATGAACACCTACGTCGACGACGTCGACGACGAGGACGCGGCCGCGATCCTCGCCACGTACGAGAGCCAGATCGACGACACCTACGTCTCCTGGGCGGGCACCACGTCGATGGACACGATCGGCGACTACCTCCGGATCGACGGCCCGCAGGTGTGGATCGAGTTCTCCCAGCAGCACGGCATCGTCCTCGAGGGCGCCCACCCGCACGCCGTCTGGCGCGACAAGCTGACCGACTACGCCGGTCTGACCTCCTGAGATGAGCCGCCACCCGATCACCCGGACGATCCCCGCCCTCGTGGCCGGGCTGGTGGCGGCGCTGCTCGCCGGGGCGGCGGTCCTCCTGACCGCCGCCCCGGCCTCCGCGCACGTCGTCCCCTCCAGCGTCGTCGAGATGGACGTCCACGCGGACGACATCACCGCCGACCTGCTCCTGCCGGCCGAGGACCTGGCCACGGCCAGCGGCCTGGACGTCCCCTCCACGGGCGGGCTGTCCGAGGACACCGCCGACCAGGTCGCGGCGTACGTCGAGGACCACGTCGCGGTCACCTCGGACGGCGGCACCTGGGACGTCGACGTCACCGACGTCGCCGCGACCGAGGTCGAGCAGTGGGGCACCGGCGCGTTCCCCGCGGTCACGGCCACCGCGACGCTCACGCCCCCGGACGCCGCGGACCTGCGCAGCTTCGTCCTGGACTACGACGCGATCGTCCACCAGGTCGTGACCGCCGACGTCTACGTCGTCCTGCGCAGCGACTGGGCGGCCGGGGACGTCGAGACCGCTCGCACGCTGGGCGCCATCACCACCGACACCGTCACCGGCACCGTGCCGACCCTGGCCGTCGACCTCGACGAGGGGAGCTCCTGGCAGGGGTTCACCGGGATGGTCGCCCTGGGCGTCTCCCACATCGCCGAGGGCACCGACCACCAGCTGTTCCTGCTGACCCTGCTGCTGCCCGCCCCGCTGGTGGCCGCCCGCCGGCGCTGGAGCGGCACCGCGCGCACGGCCACCACCGCACGCCGGATCACCGCCATCACGATCGCCTTCACCGTCGGCCACTCGGTGACCCTGGCGGCCGGGGCGCTCGGGCTGCCCGTGCCGCAGCAGCCGGTCGAGGCGGCGATCGCGGTGAGCATCCTCGTCGCCGCCGCCCACGCGGTCCGGCCGCTCTTCCCCGGGCGCGAGCCCCTCGTCGCCGGCTTCTTCGGCCTGGTCCACGGCATGGCGTTCTCCACCACGCTGTCCGACCTCGACCTGTCCGGGAGCCAGCTGGTCCTGTCCCTGCTCGGGTTCAACCTCGGCATCGAGATCATGCAGCTGGCCGTCGTGCTGCTGGTCCTGCCGCCGCTGGTCGTCCTCTCCCGCACGCCCGCCTGCCGGTCCCTGCGCGACGGCGCGGCGCTCCTGACCGCGCTGGCCGCGACGGGGTGGCTGCTGCAGCGCCTCGGCGTCGACACCCCGCTGGGGACGGCCGCCGACTCCCTCGCCCCCGCCACGCCGTGGATCGCCCTCGCGCTGTGGGTCGCCGCCGCCGCCGTGGTGGTCCGGCGGCGGGCGGGCCTCGACGGGGCGTCCGGCTCCGGCGCGGGTGCGGCGCGGCTGGAGCCGCGACGGGACGCCGTGCCCGCCGGTGGCGGCGCCGACTGACTTGTTCCGGTGACGCCGCGCCCTCGCTCCCCTAGTCTCTCGACGTCAAGCATCTTGATGTCGAGAGACTAGGGGAGCTCCGTGATCCACCACGTCCAGCTGGCCTGCCCGCCCGGTTCCGAGGAGGCGTCGCGCGCCTTCTACGCCGGCGTGCTCGGCCTCGCCGAGATCGCCAAGCCGCCCGCCCTCGCCGCCCGCGGCGGCTGCTGGTTCCGCGGATCCCTGCTCCGCGACACCCTGTCCCGCGACGGGGGGATCGAGCTCCGCCTCGGCGTCGAGGAGGACTTCCGTCCCGCCCGCAAGGCGCACCCGGGCCTGCTCGTCGACGACCTCGACACCTGGGCGCAGCGCCTCGCGGCGGCCGGCTACCCCGTGGACCGAGACGACGCCTTCCCGGGCATGCTCCGCTTCTACACGCGCGACTGCCACGGCAACCGGCTGGAGCTGCTCCAGCCGGTCGCGGGCTGAGACGTCGTCGTGGGCATCGACTTCCACGACCCGGCGGGTGCCGGCACCTACTCCGGGCGCACTGTCGACGCCTCGTGGCGGGACGCGCTGACCGCGCTGGTCGACGTCGCGGGCGCCGACGTCGTCGACCTCGGGTGCGGCGGCGGCACCTGCACGCGGGCGCTGCACGAGATGGGGGCCGCGAGCGTCGTCGGCGTCGACTCGAGCGCACCGATCCTCGAGCGCGCCCGGTCCGACTCGGGGTCCCCGGCCGGCGTCGCGTTCCGCCTCGCCGACGCCGCCGCCACCGGGCTGCCGGAGGCGTGCGCCGACGTCGTCCTCGCGCGCGCCCTGGTCCACCACCTCGACGACCTCGCCCCGACCGCGCGCGAGGTGCACCGGCTCCTGCGGCCCGGCGGCGCGTGGGTCGTCCAGGACCGCACGGCCGAGGACGTGACCCAGCCCGCCGGGCCCGACCACGTCCGCGGCGTCCTGCTCGAGCTCGCGCCGCAGCTGCTCGAGGTCGAGCTGGCGCGCCGGCCGCAGCCCGGCGCCGTCGCGTCGGCGCTGCACGGCGCCGGCTTCACCGCCGTCAGCACGCACCACCTGGAGGAGACTCGGCGCACCTACGCCGACGTCGACGACTACCTCGCCGAGATCGGCGCGCGCACCGGGCGCTCGATCCTGCACGAGCTCGACGACGCCGCACTGGCGCGCCTCGTCGACGGCCTGCGCGAGCGCCTGCCGTCGGGCCCCCTGGTCGAGCGCGACCGCTGGACCCTGTGGGTCGCGCGCGCCGGCGGTGACGACGGGTCGTGAGCCCTCCGACGAGGGCCGCGACGGCTCAGGACCGGGAGCCGTCGCGCCGCCAGAGGTACGGCGTGGTGGTGGTGACCGCGACGAGTCCGGCCCGCTGGAGGATCGGCCGGGAGAACGGGGTGCAGTCGCTGTGCACGAGGGTCTTGCCGCGGCGCAGCGCCGAGCGGGCGCGCGCTGCGGTGAGCGCGCGGTAGACGCCGCGGCCGCGCCACTGCGGACGGGTCGCGCCGCCCCAGATGCCGGCGACGTCGCTGCCGGCCACGGGCTCCAGCCGACCGGCGCTGACGACGTCCCCGTCCGCCTCGGCGACCCACAGCTCCATCCCGTCGTCGGTGGCGAGCCGGCGCACGAGGGCGTCGGCCGCCTCCCGGCTGACCGGGTCCCCGAACACCTCGTCCTGCATGTCGCTCATCGCGCGGACGTCGTCCTCGGTGCGCACCCGGCGCAGCGAGACCCCCTCCGGCAGCGGGAGGTCGACGGCGAGGGAGCGCGCCTCGCCCATCATCACGACCTCCTGCTCCTCCGGCACGAACCCCTGCCCGACGAGCGCCTCGTGCAGCCCCGGGGCGGCGTCGTGCCCTCGGGTCTTCCACTCGACGCGCACCACCTCCGGGTCGGCCCGGTAGTGCTCCAGCGCCTCGGCGACCCAGCGCCGGACCGTGGTGGCGTCCGCTCCCCCGAGGTCGCGGTAGGTGGTGAAGCCGCGCCCGCCCGCGAAGGTGACGAGGCGCAGCGGGCCGAGCCGGGTCACCGACCTCGCGCCCGGCGTCTCGGCGTCGGTGCGCAGCTGCTCGTCGTAGACGGCGCGCAGGCGGGCGGGGTCGAGGTCCACGGCCGAGACCCTGCACGAGCGGCGGCGCCGGGGCGAGGGAGTTGTCGGCGAGCTGATGTCCACGCACGCGTCCGAGCTCGACGAGACCTTCCTCGCCCGGATCGAGCTCGCGCGCCAGGACGGGGCGTCCCCTCCGGGGAGTTCGACTCCGCACCGACTCCCGGGACCGGGCGTGCGACGACGGCGACCGACCTCCCTCCTGCGGCCCGCCTGACGGCTCCCCGCGCCGGGCCGTCCCACCGAGGCGGGGCAGCCCGGCGTCGCGTCAGGACCGGTCCGCACCCGTGGCGTCGTCGTGGGTCGGCGAACCGGGCAGGTCGGCCGGCGCGTAGACCAGGCGCAGGACGCCGGTCGGCAGCGCCTCCGAGCGGAGCAGCCTCAGCGGGACCACCGACTCCCCCTCCTCGAACAGCCGCTGCCCGCGACGGGCCGCGACCGGGTGGACGAGGAGCCGCAGCTCGTCGACCAGCCCGGCGTCGAGGAGCTGGCGCACCACCGAGACGGACCCGGCCACCAGCACCCTGCCGACGCCCGCGTCGCCCCTCAGCGCCGTGACCGCCTCGACGACGTCCGGCACCGCCTCGGCGTTCCGCCAGCCGAGGTCGCGGTCGCCGCGCGTGGCGACGAGCTTGCGGACGTCGCCCAGCTGCGTCGCGAACCCCGCGTCCTCCTCGCCCGCGGCCTCCCGCTCGGGCCAGGCGCCGGCGAAGCTGTCGTACGTGACGCGCCCGAGGAGCAGGACGTCGACGCCGGAGTAGTCCTCGGTCACCGCAGCACCCATGGCGTCGTCGAAGTACGGCAGGTGCCACGCCGGGTCGATCTCCACCACGCCGTCGAGCGCGCAGAACAGGGTCGAGACGATCGTCGCCACGGGAACCTCCTCGGTCGTCGCGGCCGCTGCGTGCGGACGCTCGTGAGGGGTTCGACCGCACCGGGGAGCAGGACTCATCGGGCCCGACCGGCCGCTGAGCACGACCGGCCGGTGAGCGCGGTCGGCGCCCGGCGTCGAGGTCGGGGCTGCTCAGGCGATGAGGTCGAGAGCCCGCAGCAGCAGCGCCCCGACGGGGACGTCGCCGATCGCCCCGATCCGGCCGTGGCTGCCGATGGAGGCGATGGACCCGGACGACCCGATCGAGGCGATCGAGGCCACCGAGCCGATCGAGGCGATCGAGGCCACCGAGCCGATCGAGGCGATCGAGGCCACCGAGCCGATCGAGGCGATCGAGGCGCTGCTGGCGACGGAGACGAGCGACCCGGCGCTGAGCGCGGAGGCGATGGAGCCCGCTGACAGGACGGAGGCGATGGACCCCGCCGAGAGCGCCGAGGCGATCGACCCGGCGCTGCCGCGGGAGGCGGTCGTCCCGGCGCTGCCGCGCGCGGCGGTCGAGCACCTCGCGCCGGGACGGCGGGGACGACCCGTCCCGCGGGGGCCGGCGACCCGTCGCAGGAGGGAGGCCGCCCTCCGGCCGGCGTCGAGGGCGGGAGCGGAGCGGGCGGTCAGGACGTGGGTCACGGGATCCTCCCAGCGGGGCCGAGCGAGGCTCGACGCAGTCAACTGCGCCAGCGTCAGCGTGGCCCACCTGCTTGACGCTGTCACGTCGTCAGTGGTGACTGCGTGCATGACCGCTGGTGCGCCCGCTCCCCGCTCGCCCGGTGCCTGCCCGCTCTCGCAGGAGGAGCCCCCCGCCTCGGGCTCGGGACGCCCTCCGCGGCGACCGGCGAGTCCGGCGACCGGCGCCGGCAGCGGGCGCGAGGGACTGATGGCCGCCGCACGCGCGGAGCCGGCCGAGCACGGGCGCGCGGCGATCAGCCTGCGGGCGGTCGCTCGGCGCGCAGGCGCCTCCCGCGCGGCGCCGAAGCACCACTTCGGCGTCCTGGCCCCCGCCGTGGTCGCCGCCGTCCCGGCAGCGCCGACGCCCTCGCCGGGGACGCCGCCGCTGGCGCCACCGCCGACGTGCGCGACCTCCGACGTCCGCTGAGTCGAGCGGGCCCTGTCCTGGCCGCCCCGCCGGTGCGCGATGCTGACCGCCGTGGGCGAGGTGCACCGGGTCCGTCTGCTCGGACCGCTGGCCGTGGACGAGCAGGAGGTCCCCGGTGCGCGGCTGCGCGCCCTGCTGGTCCCGCTGCTGCTCGCGCACGGCCGCACCGTCCCCGCCGGCGACCTGTGCGAGGAGGTCTGGGGGCTCGACCTCCCGGGCGATCCCGCCGGTGCGCTGCAGGCGCTGGTCTCGCGCGCCCGGCGAGGGACCGGCCTGCCGGTCGAGGCCGTCGCGGGCGGCTACCGGGTGCCGGCGGCCGCGGTGGACGTCGACGCCGTCCGGGTGGAGGACGAGCTGCGCGGCGCGCGGGCGGCCCTGCGCGCAGGGGACCGAGCCGGCGCCCGCGCCGCGGCCCGTCGCGGCTGGGAGCTCCTGGCCGGCGCGACCGGCGTGCTCGACGCCATGCCGACGGGCGTCGCAGCCCGGGCGCGGGCGGTCCGCCGCGACCTGCTGCTCGTGCGCGCCGAGGTGGAGCTCTCCGGAGTCGACGACGCGGTGAGCCCTCGGGAGGGCACGGGCGACGGGCTGGCCGACACCCTCGCCGACCTGGAGCAGGAGGTGGCGGGGGCGCCGCTGGACGAGCCCCTCGCCGCGGCCCTGCTGCGCGTCCTGGTCGCGCTCGGCCGCCCCGCGCAGGCGCTGGCGCGCTACGAGGAGGTGCGTCGCGCCGTCGACGGCTACGGGGGGTCGCCCTCCGGGGCGCTGCGCGCCGCGCACGCCGAGGCCCTGGCCGCCAGCGCGGACGGCCCGATCGGCTCCGACGACCGGCCCGGCGGGCGCCCGGCGGCGTCGACGGCCTCCGTGGAGGCGCCCACCGCCGTGGTCGACCGGGCGTCCCCGGGCGTGCGCGTGGCCGGTCCGCGCGTGGCCGAGGCGCTGCTGGGCCGCGACGACGACCTCGCCGCCCTGGACGAGCGCGTGCGCGCGCACCCGCTCGTCACGCTCGTGGGCCCCGGCGGCGTGGGCAAGACGACGCTCGTGAGCGCCCTCGTCGCCCGGCGCCGGGCCGCCGGCGAGCCGGTGCACGAGGTGCCGCTGGCCGGCCTGCGCGCCGGGGAGGACGTCCTCCCCGTCGTCCTCGCCGCCCTCGGCGGCCGGCGGCCGGACGCCACCGGCCGCGAGGGGGGCGCAGGAGCCCCGGAGGAGGAGCTGCGCCGAGCGGCGGCCGGGGCGAGCGGGCTGCTGGTCCTGGACAACTGCGAGCACCTGCTGGACGCCGTCGCCGAGGTGGCGCTGGCGGTGTGCGCCGGAGCGTCTCCCGGGCTGGCCGTGCTGGCGACGAGCCGCGCCCCGCTGGGCGTGCTCGGCGAGCAGGTGCACCTGCTGCACCCGCTGGGCCCCGCGGCCGCGCACGACCTCGTGCGGCGTCGCGCGGCCGCCGTCCGGCCGGACGCGGACCTGCCGGCGCCCGCCGTCGCGCAGCTGTGCCGCCGCCTGGACCACCTGCCCCTGGCGCTGGAGCTGGCCGCGGCCCGGCTGCGCACGACGAGCCTGGCCGACCTGCTGGCCGCGCTGGAGCACCGGGTCGCCGTGCTCGCCCCCGGCCCGCGCGGGCTGCCCGAGCGCCACCGCTCCCTGCAGGCGCTGGTCGACTGGAGCTGGGAGCTGCTGCCCGAGCCCGAGCGCGTGCTGCTGGCGCGCATGGCCGTCTTCCCCGCCGGGGCCGGCGCGACCGCGGTGGCGGCGGTGTGCGCCGACGACGACGGGCCGGCCGGCGACGGTGCGGGTGACGAGACGGCGGCTGCCCTCCCCGCTCGGGGAGTCCCGTCCGCGCTCGCCGGGCTGGTGGACGCCTCGCTGGTCGTGTGGGACGCCACCGCGGACGACGGGCGGGGGCGCTACCGGCTGCTGGAGACGGTGCGCGAGTACGCCGACGGGCGCCGCTCGCCGCGGGCGCGGCGAGCGGGTGAACGGCGACTCGCGCGATGGGCCGCGGGCCTGGCCGCCGACCTCGCGGCCGACCTTCGGGGGCAGGGCCAGGTCGCCGCGCTGCGCCGAGCGGGCGTCGAGCGCGATGCGCTGGCGGCGGCGCTGCGCTGGGCGACCGCGGAGGGCGAGACGGCCCTGGCCGCACCGCTCGGGCTGCTGCTCGTCGAGACCGCCTGGCTGCGCGGCGCGCACGCCGAGGGTCTCGAGCGGCTCGCCCTGCTGGCCGGCGCACCCAGCGTCCTGGACCCCGGGGAGCGGGGGCGCCGAGCGGCCGCCGATCTCACCGGGCCCGAGCTGGCCCGGGTCTGGCGCGAGTCGGCCGAGACCTGCGCCGTGGGCATCCCGAACGCCGCGGTCGGCGCTCTCGACGTGCTCGCCGCCGGCCGCCCGCGGCTGCTCGCCGTGCTGACCAGCCGGCTGCGCCGGGCCCTGCGCCGGCCCGAGCTGCTGGGGGCCGGCCTGGCCGCCACCGGCGAGCTCCTGCTCGGCGTCGCCACCGATCCCCCGGCCGACCACCGCAGCGCGCTGGACAGGGCGGCGACGGCTCCGGACGCGTGGTGGCGCGGGTGGGGCCTGCTCGCCCGCGCCTGGTGGCTGGAGAACGGGGGCCTCGACGACCTCGGCCTCGCGGACGCCCGCGCCGCCCACGCCGTCATGGACGCCGCCGGCAACACCGCCGGCCGTGCGGTGGCCGGGGCCTTCGTCGCCGAGCGCCTGACCGTCAGCGGCGAGGCGGCGGCCTCCGTGGTCTGGTGGCAGCGGGCCGAGCAGGACCACGCCGGCGCCGGGGCCGAGGGCGACGCCCGCCAGACGCGGCTGTCCCTGCTGCGCGTGCTGGCCGACCTCGACGGCGACCCCGAGGCCCGGCGCTCGGTGCAGGCGCAGATCGCGCTGCTGGCCGCCGAGCACCCCCACGACGACATGGCCCGCTTCGTCGTCCTGTCCGCGAGCGTCGCAGGGGCTCGCGAGCGCGGTGACCTGGCGACCGCACGGGCTCAGATGGCGGGTGCGGTCGAGGACCTCTCCCGGTGCGGGCTGCGGCCGATCCCGCAGCTCGTCGCCCTCGTGGAGGCCTCCGCGGGCCTGCTGGCGCTCGAGGACGGGGACGCCGGTGCGGCGCGCGGGCACCTCGGCCTGGCAGTGGCTGCCGCCCGCACCTCGCACGACGTCCCCGCGCAGGCCGCGGTCGGGGAGGCCGTGGCGCACTGGTGCGCCGAGCACGACGACCCGGTCACGGCCGGCCGGCTCCTCGCCCTCGCCGCGCGCTTCGGCGCCCGCATGGAGCACCTGCTCGGCTGGCAGCCCCTGCCCGGACGGCCGGTGCCCCCGGGCGACCCGGACGCCGCACGGGCCGTCCGGGAGCTCGACGGCCCGGCGGCGGTGGCGCTGCTGCGCGAGCTGCTGGACCGGGCGCTGCAGGAGCCGGGCCGCACCGGCTGACGGCCGCCGGCTCGGCGCCTCAGGCCTTGCGGCGGTAGGCGGCGAGCGCGAGAGGCACGAAGACCACGAGCAGCACCGCCATCGACAGCAGGGTCCAGCCCAGGTGCGCGCCGACGGGCGTGCCGCCGAACAGCGCGCGCATCGTGTCGACGAGCTGGGTCAGCGGGTTGACCCGGACGAAGCCCTGGAGCCAGCCGGGCAGCGTCGCCGGGTCGGTGAAGACGCTCGAGCCGAAGCTCAGCGGGAACATCACCAGCAGCGTGATGCCCTGCACCGCACCGCTGCTGCGCACGAGCATGCCGATCGTCACCGAGACCCAGCTCAGGCACAGGGCGAAGGCGATCGCCAGCAGGCAGCCGGCGACCGCCGCCGGGGCCGACCCGCCGAAGCGGAAGCCGATCGCCGATCCGAAGCCGACGGTGACGACCGCCACCACGGCGTAGCGGACGACGTCGGCGAGGACCGCCCCCACCAGCGGCGCCGCCCGCGGGATGGGCAGGGACCGGAAGCGGTCGAAGACGCCCTTCTCGATGTCGGTGTTCAGGTTCGCGCCGATGGCGGCGGACCCGAAGGCGATCGTCTGGGCGAGGACGCCCGGCAGCAGGTACTGCAGGTAGGCGTGGCGGTCCCCGCCGGCGATGGCGCCGCCGAAGACGTAGACGAACACGGTGAGGAAGATCACCGGCTGCAGCGTCACGTCGATCAGGGCCTCGGGCGTGCGCCGGATCTTCAGCAGGCCGCGGTGGGCGAGGGCGGTGCTGTGCCGCGCCAGTGCGAAGGGGCGCGGGGCTGCCGCGCCGGTGCCGGCGGTGGTGCCGGGCAGGGTCAGGGTGCTCATCGGGAGGCCTCCAGGGCGGGCTCGACCGGGCGGGTGGGTGCCGGGGACGACGGCGGGGACGGGAGGGCCGGCGCGCCCCCAGAGCGGGCGGAGGTGAGGGTGAAGAAGACCTCGTCCAGGGACGGCAGGTGCAGGGACAGCTCGGTGACGGCGACGCCGCGGGCGGCCAGCTCGGTGACCGTGCGGGCCAGGGCGTCGTCGGAGGTCACCGGGACCGACAGCACGCCCCGCTGCGGGGAGGTGACGACCGCCTGCGCGCTGCCGGCCGACCCGGCGACCCCCCGCAGCACCGCGTCCACGTCGGCCAGGTCGGCGTCGTCGGCGGGCCGCACGGTCAGCCGCTGGCCGCCGACGACGCGCTTGAGCCCCGTGGGGGTGTCGTGGGCGATGACCCGGCCCGCGTCGATGACGCTGACCTCGTCGGCCAGCGCGTCGGCCTCCTCCAGGTACTGCGTCGTCAGCAGCACCGTGGAGCCGTCGGTGACCAGGCGGCGCACGACGTCCCACATCTCCTCGCGCTTGGCCGGGTCGAGGCCGGTCGTGGGCTCGTCGAGGTAGATGACCGACGGCCGGCCGACGAGGCTGGCCGCGAGGTCCAGGCGCCGGCGCATGCCGCCGGAGTAGGTCTTCGCCGGACGGGACGCCGCGTCGGACAGGTCGAACCACTCGAGCAGCTCCGCCGCCCGGGTCCTCGCGTCGCGGCGGGACAGGTCGAGCAGGGAGCCGATGAGGACGAGGTTCTGCGTGCCGGTCAGGTCCTCGTCGACGGAGGCGTACTGGCCGGTCAGGCCGATCCGGCGACGGACGGCGCGGGCGTCGGTGACGACGTCGAGGCCCCCGACGCGGGCCGAGCCGGCGTCGGGGCGCAGCAGGGTGGACAGGATGCGGACGGCGGTCGTCTTGCCGGCGCCGTTGGGGCCCAGGACGCCGAGCACGGTGCCCGACGCCGCCGACAGGTCCACGCCGTCCAGGGCCGTGGTGGCGCCGAAGCGCTTGACGAGGCCGGTCGCCTCGATGGCTGGTGTGGTCATGCCGTCGAGGGTCGGCCGCCCCGCTGACACGGCGCCGACACCGCGTGGCCCGCGCTGACACGGGGCTGACACGGGGCCGACACGGGGTCACGACCACGTCTGGATCGTCACCCCGGCTGGATGGTCCGCCGCGCGGGGCACCGCTCGGTGCACTCGCTCGTCGGTCAGGCGTCGTCGAGGTGTCGGATGGTGGGGCTGCTGGTGGTGGTGCGGTGGGCCCGGACGCCGAGGGTCGCGGCGCGCACGAGGACCTCGCTGAGGGCCATGAGCAGCAGGGTGGCCGCCCAGGTGCTGCTCCCGGTGATCTGGTGGTCGACGCTGAAGCGGGCGATGGCCGGCGCGCCGCCGTGGGTGGCGTAGACGCCGAAGGCGAGTCGTGACCCCGTGCCGAGGACCCACAGCACAGCAGCGGGGCCGGTGGCCTTGGCGATCACCGCGCCGCCGGGTCGGCGTCGGACGGAGGTCAGGGCCGCGCACGAGATCCCGAGGGTCAGGCCCACGGCGGCGCCGGCAGCGACCAGAGCGACGTCGTGGCCCTGCGTCGGGACGTCGTGCAGGTACTTCGCGCCCGCCCAGACGACGAGCGGGATCGGCCACAGCAGTCCGACGGCCGTGAGCCTGCGACCGCGGAGCTGTCGCACCACGACGGCGACGAGCAGGACGTCGATGAGGTGCCCCTCGAGTGACATACCCATCAGCCTAGATCCTTCTTCAACGATGCATCGCATGCGATGTAGAGTGCGGGCATGGATGCGGGACAGCTGCACCGCCTGGCTCGCGTGCTGCGGCAGGCCGCCCTGGCGGCCACGGCCGACTCCGAGGACGGCCCGGTGTCCGCGGCGGTCGTGGCGGTCGTGGAGGACCTGGCCCACCACGAGGGCACGACGGTCAGCCAGATCGCCTCCCGCACAGGACTCGCCCAGAGCCAGGTGTCCACCACGGTCGCCGACCTGCGCGCTGGCGGCATCGCCACGGCCGAGATCGATGCCGCCGACAGGCGTCGTTCCCTGCTCTCCCTCGCTCCCGGCGCCACCGGTCACGTGCTCACGTCGCGCGCTGCGCGTCCCGTCGATGACGACGTCTTGCGAGAGGTGCGACCGGAGACCTCGCCCGAGCAGCTCGCCCGGCTGCGGGCGCTGCTGCAGGAGCTCGCCGACCTGCTGCTCGACGACCCGCCGTCGCAGCCGAAGCCCTGAGGAGCCTGCAGTCCCGGCCGTCGATCCGCTGTGGCACGAGATCACGAGGGTGGCCCGCACCCGGTCTCGGACCCCGAGGTGGTCCAGCAGCCGGTCGGCGTGCGGGAAGCACCGGCGCGTTCCGATCGGCGATCAGCGGGAGACGCCGGACTCACAGCTGTGGCACCGTGAGTGATCGACCGCGGAGGGAGGTGCGACACCCGTGTCCATCCTGGCTACCGCGCCTCCTGAGGCTGACTGACCGAGCTCAGCAGCAGGCGGCGTCACCCCACGAGAGGTGACCCCCGTGCACGACCCCACCCGCCATGACCAGGCCGTCCGGCGGCTCCACTGCGGAGTCGTCCTGCGCGTCCGAGAAGACGCGTGCGAGGTGCTCAGCGGCCAGCGGCTCCGCTCCGCGCAGTACGCGCCGATGTTCCCCTCACCGCGGGCTGAGCGGGTCTCGCCCGGCCACCTGGTCGCCATGGTGACCGCCCCCAGCGGCATCGAGACGGTGCTCTGGCGCTGGTACGACGCCGTCGTCCTGAGCGACGAGGGGGGCGTGGTCAGGCTCTGGGAGCCTGCGCACGGCGAGGTGTCGGCACAGCCACGCCCCGCCTACCTCCCCGGAGGGCTCGGCGCTCGTGCGTACCTGTCCGCCGGCCTACCGGGCGCAGAGTGGTGGGTAGCGGGTCCCGCAGCTGCTCCAGCCCAGGACGCCGACGTCGAGCTGGAGGCGGTCGCGAGCCTCTACACGGAGCATGGGCTGTGGGACGACATCCCCTGAGAGTCGCGCAGGGGACCACGAGACCTGCTGCGTCCTGCCGGTCAGCGATCGCCCGCCGGATGTCCGGTGCAGCCCGTGGTCGCCCGTCGGGGGCACGGCGGGTCGTCCCTCTTCGGGGGGTCCTCGGCGCAGTGGTCGGGTGGGCCGCAGGTGACAGGCTCTGCGCGTGAGTGCCGACGTCACCGTGCGGGCCTTCCGGCCTGCGGACGCTGCCGCGACGCGCGAGGTCTTCCACGCCGCCGTCCGCCGCGGCGCCCTCAGCCGCTACACCCCCGCGCAGGTGCGGGCCTGGGCACCCGACGAGGTCGACCTCGACCGCTGGGCCCGGTGTCGCGCCGAGGCGTGGACGGTCGTCGCCGTCGATGACGGCCGCGTCGTCGGGTTCGCCGACCTGACGGACGCCGGCGAGCTGGACATGCTGTTCGTCCATCCCGACGCCGCCCGCCGCGGCGTCGCCACCGCTCTCGTCGCTGCCGTCACCGGTGAGGCCACCCGCCTCGGGATGCGACGGGTCGACGTCCGCGCCAGCCGAGTCCTGCAGCCGCTGCTCGAGCGCCTCGGCTTCGTCGTGGACGCCGACCGCCCCGACAACCGCGCCGGCGGCGCGGTTCTCGCCAACGCGGCCATGCACCTCGACCTACCGCCAGCGGCACCTGCGGACACCGCTGCCGACGCCGAGGCCGCGCGCGTTCTCGAGGTGAGCGACTCGCCCCAACTGGGTGCCCCGCCGCAGCGCATCGGGGTCCGGGCGCGTCAGGTGCGCGAGCTCGTGGCCGAGCAGTTCCCGCAGTGGGCGGACCTGTCGGTGCGGGCCGTGGCGGACGGCGGCTGGGACAACTGGACCTTCCACCTCGGCTCGCAGATGTCCGTGCGCCTGCCCAGTGCGGCCGAGTACGCGCTGGCGGTCGAGAAGGAGCACCGGTGGCTGCCCGTGCTGGCTCCCCAGCTCCCGCTCGAGGTCTCCCAGCCACTGGGCAGGGGTGGGCCGGGCGCCGGCTACCCCTTCGCGTGGTCGGTCTACCGGTGGCTGGACGGAGAGCCGGCCAGCACCGCGCGGATCGCGGACCCGGTGCGGTTCGCGGTCGACCTGGCCGACTTCCTCGCGGCACTGCAGCGCTGCGACAGCGGGGGCGGGCCTCCTCCGGGGGTGCACAGCTGGTTCCGCGGCGGCTCGCTGCGCACCTGGGCCGGGAAGGTCGAGGACGCGCTGGGCGTGCTCGCAGGCCGGGTGGACGCCGGCCGGGTCCGGGCGGTCTGGGCGGCCGCGCTGGACTCGACCTGGGACGGGATGCCGGTCTGGTTCCACGGCGACGTCGCCGCGGGGAACCTGCTCGTGCGCGACGGGGCGCTGGCGGCCGTCATCGACTTCGGGACCTGCGGCGTGGGTGACCCGTCGTGCGACCTCGCGGTCGCCTGGACGACGCTCACCGGCGAGGGACGCCAGGCCTTCCGGGAGCACCTGTCCGTCGACGACGACGCCTGGGCCCGGGGCCGCGGATGGGCTCTGTGGAAGACCCTCAGCACCTGCGCCTCCAGCCTCGGTGAGGAGGGCGCTGAGGTCGAGGACACCTGGCGCGTCCTCGGAGAGCTCACGGCTGATCAGACAGCCGGCTGAATCACGCCCACCGCCGGCCGTCCCCCAGCTGGCGATGGTCAGCGGGAGGGTCCTGTCCTCGAGGCCAGTGCGTCAGGTCGGTGGACCAGGGCTGGTCCGACGCGGTCGAGCGCTCGCCCGTGGTGTCCGTGGCCGTGGGCGAGGTGCTGGCGGCCCTGCGGCGCCGCGCGCGGCCGCGCCTACCCTCGGCCGGTGCCCTCCGAGGACGCCGCGGCCGAGCGGCCCGTCGACGCACCGGCGGGGCGCGGTCGGTCGGCGACGGTCGTCGTCATCGGCGGCGGTCAGGCGGGCCTGTCCGCGGCGTTCCACCTGCGGCGCCGCGGCTTCGGCAGCGCCCTGCGTGCGCACGGCGGGCGAGGTGGAGAGGGCGCACGGGGAGGAGACGGCGCACGGGGCGACGACGGCACGCCCCCGGGAGCCGGCGAGCGCACCTACGTCGTCCTCGACGCCGACCGCTCCCCCGGCGGTGCGTGGCAGCACCGCTGGGAGTCGCTGCGGACGGCCACCCTCAACGGGATCTTCGACCTGCCCGGAGCCCCGCTGCCCCCGCTGGACCCCTCCGAGCCGAGCCGCACGGCGGTGCCCCGCTACTTCGCGGACTACGAGCGCGACCTCGCCCTGCCCGTGCTGCGGCCGGTGCGCGTGCTGCGCGTCGAGCGCGCCGACGACGACCCCGACGGCGACCTCGTCGTGGAGACCGACGCCGGGACGTGGCGGGCCGGCTTCGTCGTCAACGCCACGGGCACCTGGACCAACCCGCTGCTCCCCGCCCACCCCGGTGCCGAGACCTTCCGCGGACGGCAGCTGCACACCAGCGAGTACGTGGCCGCCGAGGAGCTGCGGGGCCGCCGCGTGGCCGTCGTCGGCGGCGGCATCTCGGCGGTGCAGCTGCTGGAGGAGGTCTCGCGCGTCGCCTGGACCGCCTGGACACCCGGCGCGAGCCCGACTTCCGCGACGAGCCCTTCGGGCCGGAGACCAGCGGGCGCGAGGTCGTCGCGCAGGTCACCGCGGACGCCGAGGCGGGCCGGGCGCCGCGCAGCGTCGTCTCCTACACCGGGCTCGGGTGGTCGCCGCACGCCGTGGCGGCCCGCGAGCGCGGGGTGCTCGAGCGCCGACCGATGTTCACCGCGCTCGAGCCCACCGGCGTCCGCGAGGCGGACGGGAGTCTCACCACCGTCGACGTCGTCCTGTGGGCCACCGGCTTCCGCCCCGCCCTCGCGCACCTGGCGCCGCTGCACCTGCAGAGCGAGCTCGGCGGGATCGAGGTCCGCGGGACGCGGGTCGTCCGCGAGCCGCGCCTGCACCTCGTGGGGTACGGCCCGTCGCAGTCGACGGTCGGGGCCAACCGCGCCGGCCGGGACGCCGTCGCGGCGATCGCCGCCGCGCTGCGCGAGCGGCGGACGTCGTCCGCGCGCACCGCGTAGGTCCTGCGGCTGGTCGCGACGGCGCGAGCGGCTGCACGAGGTCGCGCGACGGCGTCGTCGCGCAGCTCCCTCGCAGCCGTCGGCTCACGCCGCCAGGCCGGCCGCGACGACGGCGAGCTGCCTCTCGACGGCCACCGCCCGCGCCTCGTCGTCCAGGCCGGCGAGCGGGCCGACGAGCAGCTCGGCGAGGCCGTGGACGCTGGCCCAGGCGACGGTGTCGGCACCCTCCCGGCCCCGGGGACCCAGGCCGCCCACCGCGTCCATCTCGTCCAGGCGCTCCTGCAGCATCGCCCACGGGTCCGGGCCGCCGACGCAGCGGGGCGGGCCCTCCGGGCGCTCGCCGAAGGCGACGCGGAACAGCCCCGGCTCGGCCACGGCGTACTCGACGTACGCGCGCCCGACGGCGCCCAGCCGCGACCGCGCCAGTGCGAGCGGGTCCGCGTGCGGCCCGACGGCCCCCAGCTCCTCGGCCATCGCCGCACCCATCGCCCCGCGGGCGTGCTCGGCGACCGTGCCCAGCAGGTCCGCGTGCCCGGCGAAGTGGCGGTAGGCGGCGTTCGGGCTCACGCCCACCTCGCGCGCCACCTCGCGGACGACGAGGGCTCCCGGGCCGCCGGCGCGGACCGCTGACGTCGCCGCCGCGACGAGCGCGTTGCGCAGGTCGCCGTGGTGGTAGGTCGAGCGCTCCACCGGACCTCCTCGTCGTCGCGCCGCGTGCACCGTCCTGCGACGCAGGTGTGGACGGCGTCCACATGCTACGTCTATGTTGACGGCGTCCACATGAGGTGCCCGGGGCGACCCGGGACGCGCAGGAGGTCTGAGATGGCGAGCACCACGGTCCGAAGCGGGCGACGCACGGCCGACCTCGAGGGGCAGGACCTCGTCGTCTTCGTCATCGGCATGCGCATCAACCGGCTCCGCGACGTCCGGGCGTGGGCGCCGGTCTTCGGCGCGATGCCCCGGATGCTCCGCGAGCTGGCGCAGCAGCCCGAGCGGGGGCTCCTGCACGCGCGCACCTACTGGTCGGGGCGCACCTTCATGGTGCTGCAGTACTGGCGCACCTGGGAGCAGCTGCGGGCCTACGCCGCCGCGTCGGACGCCGAGCACCTGCCCGCGTGGCGCGCCTTCAACCGCGCGGCCCGCCGCGGCTCGTCGGCTGCGGGCATCTTCCACGAGACCTACCTCGTGGGCCCCGGGAGCGCGGAGTCGGTCTACGTGGGGATGCCGGCGCACGGCCTCGCGGCGGCCACCCGCTCGGTGCCGGTCCCGCCGCGGGGCGACCGGGCGGCGGACCGCCTGCGGGGCACCGCGCCCGCCGACCGCGTCGGCCCGCAGGAGTGACCGGGCACGAGGTCTCCGACGGGGACGGGCGTCAGGACGCCACGGGCTCGCGCGACCGGCGACCTGCTCTCGCAGGGGCGCTCTCGCCGCCCGGCTGGGCGACCTCGGCCCACAGGTCGTCCAGGGACAGGCCCAGGACGACGGCGACCGCGGCGACCGTCGGGAACGCGGGAGTCGCCACGCGACCGGTCTCGATCTTGCGCAGCGTCTCCGGGGACAGGCCCGCCTCGAGGGCGACGTCGAGCACCGTGCGCTCCCCCCGGGCCCGACGCAGGAGGGCGCCGAGGCGCTGCCCGCGCTCGACCTCGGCGGGGGTGAGCGGCAGCCGGACCATGGCCCGACAGTAGTACCGGTACTCTTCGGCCGGTATTGTTGTTGGACGAACGGGGAGCCCCCGCATGATCGAGATCCTCAGCCGCGACGAGCTGGTCCGAGCCCGGGGGGCGGGCGCCCTGGTCGCCGACATCCTGCAGACCGCCAGGAGCCGGACCGCGGTCGGCACCAACCTGCTCGACATCGACCGCTGGGCCCGCGAGATGATCGTCGAGGCCGGAGCCGTCTCCTGCTACGTCGACTACGCCCCGTCCTTCGGGCGCGGGCCGTTCGGCCACTACATCTGCACGTCGGTCAACGACGCCGTGCTCCACGGGCTCCCGCACGACGAGGCCCTCGCCGACGGGGACCTGCTGACGCTCGACCTCGCCGTCGTCCTCGACGGGGTCGCCGCGGACTCGGCGATCAGCTTCGTCGTGGGCGACGCCGCCGCACCGGAGGACGTCGCGATGGTCGAGACGACCGAGCGCGCCCTGGCCGCCGCCATCGCCGCCGCGGGCCCCGGCGCGCGCACCGGTGACCTCTCCTCCGCCATCGGCACCGTCCTCAGCCAGGCGGGGTACCCGATCAACACCGACTTCGGCGGCCACGGCATCGGGTCGACGATGCACCAGGACCCGCACATCTCGAACAGCGGACGACCCGGCCGCGGCTACCGGCTGCGCCCCGGCCTGATGCTGGCCCTGGAGCCGTGGGTGATGGCGGACACCGCCGAGCTCGTCACCGACGCCGACGGCTGGACCCTGCGGAGCGCGACCGGCTGCCGGACGGCGCACAGCGAGCACACGATCGCCATCACCGACGACGGCGTCGAGGTCCTCACCCTGCCGGAGCACCTCCGGTGACGGCCTCCCGCAGCTGACCGACCGCCCCAGCACCTCGCCGTCGGCCGAGCGCGGCGACGACCACCTCCGTCGCGGCCGCGAGGAGGGCGTCGTCCGACGCGGCGTCCTCGCCGGCGCCGCGTCGGTCGGAGAGCAGGGCGAGCACCAGGGGGTCGCGGCCGGGCGGTCGCACGACGGCGACGACGTCGCGGGTCCCGTAGGCCGCCGCCCCGGACTCGTCCTCCACCACCCAGCCGCCGGGCACGCCGGCGCGCACGAGGCCCTGCGTGAGGGTCGTCTCCCGCGGCCACGTCGACAGCAGCTCGCGGTCCTCGACCGCGAGCGCGTCCCCGAGCAGGACCGCCTGCAGGTTGGTGGCGAGCGCTCGCGGGGTGCTCGTGTCCCGCTCGTCGCCGGGGGCGACGTCGTTGAGCGCGGGCTCGGCGCGGTCGGTGCGGGTCACGTCGTCGCCGAGCTCGCGCAGCCACCGCTGGAGCCCGGCAGGCCCGCCCAGCTCCTCGAGCAGCAGGTTCGCGGCGGTGTTGTCGCTGTCCTGGGCGGCGGCCCGGGCGACCTCGCGCAGCGGCAGGCCCTGCTCGACGTGCTCCTCGGTGACGGGCGAGTGGGGGACGAGGTCCCCGGCGGACCAGGTGAGGACCCGGTCGAGGTCGCCCGTGCCAGCGCTGTCGAGGACCGCCGCCGCCGAGAGCGCCTTCAGGGTCGACGCCGCGGCGAAGCGCTCGTCCGCGCGGTGCTCGACGGTCCGTCCCGACCCGGTGTCCAGGGCGTGGACGCCCAGCCGGGCGTCGAACTGCCGCTCGAGCGCCGCGAGGTCCTCCTGCGCGGACGGACCGCCGCTGGGCGCACCGCCCGGGGACGACGGCGACACCGCGGCCGGTGGTGCCACCGTCCCGGACGAGCCCGCTGCGGCGTCCTCGGCCGCCCCGCCGCAGCCCGCCAGGAGCACGGCGGCGACGGGCAGCGCGGCGACGGGCAGGGCGGCGGCGGGCAGCGCGGACCTGCGGGAGCGGCTCAGCACCCCTCGACCGTACGAGCAGCCCCGAGAGGCGACCGGCTCCTGCCGCGCGACCGTTCCGCGGGCCTGCGGGACCTGCTGGTGCACGAGTGCGCCCGAGCGGACCGGTGTCACCAGGGCACGACGCCGGCGTCCTCGAAGAAGCCGCCCGTGGGGCCGCCGTCGGGCAGGGTGGCCAGGCGGATCGGCGTCTGCGCACCCTCCTGCACGCTGCGCACCCCGCGGAAGCCGTTGAGGTCGGTGGCCACGAAGCCCGGGCAGGCGGCGTTGAGCAAGATGCCCGTGCCCTCGAGCTCCCTGACGTACTGGAGCATCACCGCGTTGAGGAACGTCTTGGACGGCGAGTAGGCCACGGCCACGGGCCCGGTGCTGGTCTCGCCGCCCGGGCCGGACTGGCGGGTCAGCGAGCCGACGCCGCTGGAGACGTTGACGACGCGCGGCGACGGCGCGCGGCGCAGCAGCGGGAGCATCGCGTTGGTCACCCGCACGACCCCGAGCACGTTGGTCTCCACGACGGCGCGCAGGACGTCGAGGTCGGCCGTGGTCGGCTGCTGCTGCGGGCCGCCGGTGATGCCGGCGTTGTTGACCAGGGCGTCCAGCCGCCCCTCCTGCCGCTCGACCAGCTCCGCGGCGCCCCGGACGCTGGCCTCGTCGGTGACGTCCAGCGGGACGCCGAAGGCGTCGACGCTGGACTCGCGCAGCCGCGCCACCGCCTCCTCGCGCCGGCCGTCGTCCCGGGCGCCGACCCCCACCCGGTAGCCGAGCGCGCCGAGGCCCGCCGCGATCTCGTAGCCGATGCCCTTGTTCGACCCGGTGACCAGGGCCGTCGTCCTCTCGCTCATGACGACGAGCGTGCGCCTCGGCTCGCAGCCCCGTCCAAGACCGGTGCGGCCCCCGGCGATACCTCGGGGGTATGGACGCCCGCTCCCGGGGGTACGGTCGTGGCGTGGAGTCCCGCGAGCTGCGGTACTTCGTCGCCGTCGCCGAGGAGCTGCACTTCGGCCGGGCGGCGGAGCGCCTCGGCATGGCCCAGCCGCCGCTGTCGCGCGCCGTCGCCCAGCTCGAGCGGCGCCTGGGCGCCGTGCTGCTCGAGCGCAGCAGCCGGTCGGTGGCCCTGACCGGCGCCGGCGCCGTGCTGCTGCGCGAGGGGCGCGCGGCGCTGGACGCCCTCGAGGCGGCGGAGCACCGCACCCGCCGCGCGGCCCCGGCCGACGCGTCGGCCGGGATCGCCCTGGCCGTCAAGGCCGGGGCCTCCGACGAGCTGCTGGCGAAGCTGCTGGACGCCTACGCCGCCGAGCCCGGGGCGGTGCCCGTCGACGTCGTGCTCAGCGGCCCCGGGCAGCAGGGGCGGCTGCTGCGCACCGGACGGGTCGACGTCGCCCTGCTGCACCCGCCGATCGACGACGTCCAGGGCCTCGACGTCGAGGAGCTGCGCACCGAGGGGCAGGTCGTCCTCCTGCCCGCCGGCCACGCGCTCAGCACCCGCAGCGAGCTGCGGCTCGCGGACGTGGCCGACCTCCCGGGCCTGCCCGCCCCGCGCTGGCCCCGCCCCGACGGCACGTACGCCGACGGCCCCGGCCCGGAGGTCCACGACCACGCGCAGCTCCTGCAGCTCGTCTCCCTGGGGCGGACGGCGGTGATGGTGCCCGACGTCGTCCGCTCCCAGCTGCGCGGGGGCGTCGTCGCCGTGCCCGTGACGGACGCGCCGGAGGTCACCACGGTCATCGCCTGGCCGCCGCACAGCCGGTCGCTGGACGTCGCCCGGCTCGTGGAGACCGCGCTGCGCCTGTGAGGCCCTCGGCGGGGTCCCGTTAGCCCATCCGGGTCGCGCTGATGCCGCCGTCCACGACCTGGGTGAGGTCGCGCGACCCCGGCCAGGGCGGCGCGGACCACCGGACCGACCGCCGGGTGCCGGGACCAGACGGCGACGACGAGCCGCGCGTCCTCCGCACCGTCCGCGGGACCAGCCCCGCCGTCCACGCGGCGAGCACCCGGACCGCGAGCACCCGTAACCGCGAGCACCGGGACCGCCAGGAGCCCCGCGCCATGGTCTTGACAGCCGGAGGAGGCGATCCTTAGCGTGAGTTGTCTAGATGTATGGAGGGGTTCACATGGTGGTGAACGGAACAACTCGGGGCGCGACGCGGTCGCGGCCGGCCGAGGGGGGCGCTCCGCGGTGGCTGCACGCCGCGCTCGACGGCTACCACCGGTTCGCGGTCCACCTCGACCGCGTGCTGATCGCCGTCGCCTCCGCGCTCCTGGTCGTCGGGGTGCTCGCCACGGCGGTCTCCGTGCTGGGGCGCCAGGCCCCGCAGCTGTTCAGCGACACGGCCTGGGTCACCGAGGTGACGAACCTGACGATCATCACGGCCGCGCTGCTCGTGGTCCCCCAGGGCATCCGCCGCAACACCCAGCTCGCGGTGACAGCTCTGCCGGAGCGGCTGGGCCGCAGGTCGTTCCAAGCACTCGCCGCACTGCAGGCAGTGCTCATGGGAGCGTTCTTCTTCGTGATCGTCCGCTACGGCGTGGACGTCATGCAGCTCAACAGCGCCCTGCGCACCCCCATCCTGGGCCTGTCGCTGTTCTGGCCCTACCTCGTCGTCGTGCTGACCGGTGCGCTGATGCTCCTGGAGAGCGTCGTGCGCCTGCTCGAGGGCGTCGCGGGCCGAGCAGCTCGTCCGGGCGACGGCCAGCTCGACCGGGCGCAGGCGGACGAGGGTGGCGCGGCGGCCGGTGAGGGCCTCGGCGTCGCAGCCGTGCGCGCCCCGTCCAGCGAGACGCGGGGGGTCTGAGCATGGAGATCGTCCTGCTGTTCGCGCTGCTGCTCGTCTTCCTCGCCCTGGGCGTGCCCATCGCCGTGAGCATCGGGCTGGCCGCGCTCGGCACCATCGTCCTCGGCGACATGAGCGTCCCGCTCTCGCTGGTCCCGCGGCAGGTCTTCGCCGGCATCAACAGCTACGCCCTGATGGCGGTGCCGTTCTTCGTGCTCGCGGGCGAGATGATGAACGCGGCCGGCGTCACGCAGCGGATCATCCGGCTCGCGCTCGGGGCCGTCGGCTGGGTCCGCGGCAGCCTGGGCCAGGTCAACGTCACCGGGAGCCTGCTGATGGCGGGCGTCTCCGGCTCCGGGGCCGCGGACACCGCGGCGCTCGGGACGGTCCTGATCCCGGAGATGGAGAAGCAGGGCTACTCCCGGGCCTACGCCGCGGCGGTCACGGCCGCCTCGGCGACCGTCGGCCCGATCATCCCTCCGTCGGTGCTGTTCGTGATCTACGGATCCCTCACCAACGTGTCGGTGGGCACGCTGTTCCTGGGCGGCATCCTGCCGGGCCTGGTCATGGGCGCCCTGATGATGGTCACCGCCTACGTGACGTCGCGGGTGCGCGGCTACCAGCAGGACCCCGAGCCGTTCTCGCTGGCGGCGCTGACGGGCGCGATGCTGGGCGGGCTGGCCGCCATGGTCGTCCCGGTCGTCATCGTGGGGTCGATCCTCACCGGTTTCGCCACCGCCACCGAGGTCGGCGTCATCGCCGTCGTGGTCTCCCTGCTCCTCGGCGTCCTGGTGTTCCGCCAGCTCGGCTCGTGGCGAGACCTCGGCGGGGTGCTCGCGCGGACGGTCCGGATGAGCGCGTCCATCCTGTTCATCATCGCCACGTCCGGGTTGTTCGCCAACGTCCTGACCCGGCTGCAGTTCCAGGGTCTCCTGCTCGACACGCTGCTGTCCCTGTCCCGCGATCCCACGGTGGTCCTCGTGCTGATCGTGGTGGCGATCCTCGCGCTGGGCGTCTTCATCGACGTCGCACCGCTGCTCATCATGTTCGCGGCCCCCCTGGCCGCGGTGGCCGGGACGATCGGGTACGACCCGGTCTACTTCGGGGTCGTCGTGGTGCTGGCCGCCACGATCGGCGCGGTGACCCCGCCCGTCGGCGGCTACCTGATCATCGCCTCGGCCATCGCCCGCGTGCCCATCGGGAGCACCGTCCGCCCGCTGCTGCCCTTCTGGGGCGCGCTGCTGGCGAGCCTCGCCGTCCTCATCGCCGTGCCCCAGGTCGTGACCCTCGTGCCCTCACTGGCCTCCTGACCCCCGGGGTCGCGCTGCGACCGACCACCGCCACCGACCGACGGCACCGGTCCGCCCTGGACCGGCTGCCCGCAGACGTGCTCCCCACGACGAGAGGAACCGACATGACCGTGCGCCGCTCCTTCCTGGCCGCTCTGGCCGCAGGCTGCCTGACGCTGACCGCGTGCGGCGGCGGCGGTGCGATCCCCGAGGGGGGTGTCACCGAGGACGCCGCCGCTGGCGGCGGGGACGCCGAGGTCGTCATCCGCTACGGCAACATCTACCCGGAGAGCACCTCCTTCGGGCAGGCCATCAACGACATGGCCGAGGACATCTCGCAGGAGACGGACGGCGCCGTCCAGGTGGAGACCTTCCACGGCGGCACCCTGGGCTCGGAGCAGGACGAGGTCGAGGCCGTCCGCGAGGGGTCCCTGGAGATGATGCAGACGGGCACGGCGGGGATCTCGCTGTACGTGCCCGAGACCGCCCTCTTCGAGCTCTGGTACGCCTACGACGACCCCGAGACCCTGGTCACGGCGTTCGAGAGCGTCGAGGACCAGCTGGACGATCTCTACCAGGCGCAGGGGTTCAAGCTCCTGGGCGCCTTCTACAACGGCCCCCGCAGCATCATCTCGCGCGAGCCGATCCGCTCCCTGGAGGACGTCCAGGGCATCCAGCTGCGCGTGCCGAGCAGCGACCTGTACGTCGACATGGCCAACGGGCTGGGCGCCCAGGCCGTCGCCCTCCCGCTGGGCGACGTCTACACCGGGCTGCAGACCGGCACGATCGACGCCATGGAGGGCGCACCCGACGACGTCCTGAGCGGTGGTTACGGCGAGGTGGCCGGGTACTACACGCAGGACCGGCACGTGTACCACCCGCTGTCGATCATCTACAGCCTGGACGCCTGGAACGCCCTGGACCCGGAGTACCAGGAGGCCATCCAGACGGCGGTCGACGAGGCGTCCGAGAGCCAGCGCGACCTGCTGGTGGAGGCCAACGAGAAGGCGCTCCAGCAGCTGGAGGACGACGGCATCGAGATCATCCAGCTGGACGACCGCGAGGCGTGGGCGGAGAAGGTCCAGCCGGCGTCCGAGGCCTTCGCCGAGCAGTTCGGGGACAGCGGGCAGTTCATCACCGAGGCCATGGAGAAGGCGGCCGGCCAGTGAGGTCCAAGCTCGTCCCGCTCCCCGAGGCGGTCGCGGTCATCCGCTCCGGCAGCAGCCTCGCGCTCGGCGGGTCGCTCCTGCGCCGTCAGCCGATGGCGGTGGTGCGGGAGCTGCTCCGGCAGGGGACCACCGACCTGACGCTCCTGACCTGGGCCACCAGCGTGGCGACGGACCAGCTCGTCGCGGCGGGCCGGGTACGCGCCTGGGAGGGCATCTACGTCGGCATGTGGTGGCGAGGGCTCGCCCCGGCCTTCCGGCGGGCCGTGCAGGACGGGGCGGTCCAGGTCACCGACCGGTCGGAGTCGTACATGACGGCGCGATTCCGAGCGGCGGCGATGGGGCTGCCCTTCCTGCCCGTGCGCCCCATCCGCGGCACGGTCACCGGGGAGCAGCCCGACGTCGCCGACGTCCAGTGCCCGCACACGGGTGACCGCCTGCACGCCGTGGCGGCCGCTCGGCCGGACGTCACGGTCCTGCACGGCTACGAGGCCGACGAGCACGGCAACGTGGCGTGGCCGGTCCACCGGGACAGCGACGACCTGGACCTCATCATGTCGGCCGGAGCGCGCCACCTGGTCGTCACGGTGGAGCGGGTGGTGCCGCACGCGCAGGTCGCGGCCCGTCCGAACCTCACCTACATCCCGCACACCAAGGTCGACGCCGTGTGCGAGGTCCCCTACGGGGCGTGGCCCTCCAGCTGCGACACCGAGTACGACGAGGACGCCGCGGAGCTGGACCGGTGGACGCGGGCGTGCCGCACCCCGGCGGGCGCGGAGGCCTACCTGGAGGAGACCGCGACCGGCGTCGCGGGCCACGACGCGCTGCTCGAGCGGGTCGGGCGCGAGCGGCTGGACCGGCTGGCAGTGCGGGAGGGAGCGGCGTGAGGGCGACCCGCGAGGAGACGATGGCCTGGGCGGTCAGCCGGGCGCTGCGCGACGACGACCTGCTGTTCGTCGGCGTCGGGACGGCCGGGCGCGCCTACACCCTGGCGGTCGGCATCCCCCTGGTGGCCGCGCGCCTGGCGCAGCGGCACCACGCACCGGGGGTCGACGTGTACCTCGGCAACCTGCTGAGCCCGGACCTGTCCTACGCGCCGCGCGAGCTGACGCAGGACGCCATCACCCGGTGGCCGGGCGCCTACGCACCCGCGGACATCGGCAACAAGGTCGACATGCTCGTGCGCGGGGACTTCACCGTGAGCTTCGAGTCCGCCGCCCAGGTCGACCGCCGCGGCAACCTCAACATCACGGCGATCGGCGGTGAGCCGCCGGCGGTGCGCCTCGTCGGCTCGCTCGCGCAGCCGGAGCACCTCGCCTTCGTGCAGCGGCCGGTGGTCGTCGTCGACCTCTCGCCCCGGGTCTTCGTCGAGCGCGTCGACCGCGTCACCAGTCTCGGCCACGGCGACCACCCCGGTCACCGTCGCGAGCTCGGCTACCGCACCGGGGGTCCGACCCTGGTGGTGACCGACCGCTGCGTGCTCGACTTCGACGAGGACGGCGACATGCGCCTGGTCTCGGTGCACCCCGGGGTGGGCGTGGAGGACGTCTGCGAGCGCATGGGCTTCCGCCCGGTCGTCGGGGCGGACGTCCCGACGACGCCCGAGCCGCCCGAGGCAGCGGTCCGGATGGTCCGCGAGGAGATCGACCCCACGGGCGCGCTGCTCGGCGGGGTCAGGACGGAGGCGTCATGAGCGCGTCGGACCCGATCGGTGCGGCGGCGACCGCGGACTCCCCCGGCGGCGGCGGGCCGCTGGCGGGCGTGCGGGTGCTGGACCTGTCCCGCTTCATCGCCGGGCCGCTGTGCGCGCAGATCCTCGGCGACATGGGCGCCGACGTGGTCAAGGTGGAGCGCCCGGGCGGGGAGGACGCGCGCGGGCTCGCCCCCTTCATGGGCGGCGAGAGCCTGTACACGATGACGTTCAACCGCAACAAGCGCGGGATGACGCTCGACACGCGCCACCCGCGCGCCCTCGCGGTGCTGGAGGACCTCGTGCGCGTCAGCGACGTCCTCGTCGAGAACTACCGCCCGGGCACGCTCGCGACGATGGGCCTGCCCTACGACCGGCTCACCGAGCTGAACCCCCGGCTCGTCGTCACCTCGCTGTCGGGCTTCGGGCAGACCGGGCCCCTGGCGGGCCGCGCCCTCTTCGACGCCATCGCCCAGGCGATGTCGGGCCTCATGAGCCGCACCGGTCGGCCGGAGGACCCGCCGACCCTGGCGGGCACGTTCATCGCCGACCACCTGACCGGCATCTACGGCGCGCTCGGCACCATGACGGCCCTGTACCACCGCGAGCGCACCGGCCGGGGCCAGGTCGTCGACATCGCCTCGCTCGACGTCCTCTTCTCCTGCCTCGGCACGGCGCCGGTCGCCTGCGCCAACACCGGGGAGGAACCGGTGCGCACCGGGTCTCGCGACCCGCTGAGCGGTCCCGCCAACACCTTCCGGACCGCCGACGGGTGGGTGTACCTGCACGCGGGGACGGACCCGCTCTTCCGCCGCCTGTCGGCGGCCATGGGTCGCCCCGAGCTGGCCGAGGGCCCATGGGCCTCCGTCTCCGGGCGCATGGCGGACATCGAGCAGGTCGAGCAGGTGGTGTCGCAGTGGACCGCTGCGACGACCACCGACGAGCTCGGCGGCGTCCTGGAGGAGGCCGGCGTGCCCTTCGGTCCCGTCCTCACGGTCCAGCAGGTGCTGGCGGAACCGCAGCTGGCTGCGCGTGACATGCTCGTCACCGGCGCGCACGCCTCGCTGGGGGACGTGATGATGACGGGGCTGCCGATGAAGCTGAGCGCGAGTCCGGGCAGCGTGCGGCGGGCTGCGCCGACGGTCGGGGAGCACACCGACCAGCTGCTGACGGAGGTCCTCGGGCTCTCCGCGGACGCGGTGCGCTCCCTCCACGACGACGGCGTGCTGTGAGGTCCAGCACCCGGTGACCGGTCGGGCAGGTCACGTCGACGCAGAGAGGGGCTCCCGTGGCGGGCATTCCGATGTACGTGGCCATCTACGAGGACCTGAGCGCGCGGATCGCCGCCGGGGAGCTGGCCGCCGAGGCCCGGCTCCCGAGCGAGCACGCGATCGCCGAGCAGTTCGGCGTCAGCCGGATGACCGTCCGGCAGGCGCTGGACAAGCTGGTCGACGAGGGCGTGCTGCTGCGTCGACGGGGCGCAGGCACCTTCGTCGGCTCCGAGCGGACCCGGTACCGCCGGCAGAACCGGCTCGCCTCGTTCGGCGCGGAGATCGGGGCCGACGACGAGCTGGAGACGCAGGTGCTGCAGATCCGCGCCGTCGTGCCGGACGACCAGGTCCGCGAGGAGCTCCAGCTGCGGGCCGGCGCCCAGGCGGTCGAGGTCAGGCGCCTGCGCCGGCTGCCCGGGGGGCCGGTCTCGCTGCAGACCTCCTGGGTGCCCTACGCGCTGGCGTCCAGCCTGCCGCGCCACGGCCTCGTCGGGGGCTCGCTCTACCGCACGCTGCGCGAGGAGCACCAGGTCGAGCTGCGCTGGGCCGAGCAGGCCGTCTCCGCCAGCGCGGCGGACGAGGAGGCGGCCCGGCTGCTCGAGGTGCCCCTCCACGCGCCGCTGCTGGAGATCCGCCGCACGGCGCACGTGGAGACGAACGCGCCGGCCGAGTACGCCCGCAGCCTCACGAGGCCGGAGTTCCCCCTGTGGATGCGACTGCAGGCCTGAGCTGCCGGGCAGCCGCCCTCACAGGGCCACGCCGCTGAGCACGAGGACCTTCTCCTCGGTGAGGTCGTGCATCGCGCTCCGCACCCCCTCGCGACCGGTGCCCGATCCCTTCACGCCGCCGTAGGGCATCTGGTCGGCGCGGTAGGAGGGCACGTCCCCGACGACCACGCCGCCGACCTCCAGGTCGGTGAACATGCGGAAGGCCGTCGTCAGGTCGTGCGTGAACACCCCGGCCTGCAGGCCGTACGCCGAGTCGTTGACCACCTCGACCGCCTCGTCCAGGCGCGTGAAGCCCCTGACGGCGAGGACGGGGGCGAAGACCTCCTCGGCCCAGACCTCGCTGGCCCGCGGAGGGTCGAGCAGGAGCGTGGGGGCGAGCGTCGTGCCGCTGCGGCGGCCCCCGGTGACGACGGTCGCGCCCGCGTCGACGGCGCGGGCGACCCGGGCCTCGGCGCGCTCGGCCGCGCGCGCGTCGACGAGCGGCCCCACCTCGGTCGCCTCCTCGGCGGGATCGCCCTGGACGAGGGCGGCGAGGCGGTCGGCCAGGCGCCGGGCGAAGCGGTCGCGGAGCGAGTCGTGGACCAGGACGCGCTGCACCGAGATGCAGGACTGCCCCGCCTGGTACGTGCCGAAGACGGCCACGCGCTCGACCGCCCGGTCCAGGTCCGCGTCGCTCGACCAGTCCTCGCAGACGACGACCGCGGCGTTGCCCCCGAGCTCCAGGACGACGTGCTTGCGCGGCACGGCGTCGCGGATGGACCAGCCCACCGGGCCCGACCCGGTGAAGGACACGACCGGCAGGCGCGGGTCGGCGACGAGGTCGGGCATGTCGGCGTCCGGGACCGGCAGGACGGACCACGACCCGGTCGGGAGCGCCGTCTCGGCGAGCAGCTGACCGACGACCAGGGCCGACAGGGGCGTCGCCGGCGCGGGCTTGACGACGACCGGGCAGCCGACCGCCAGCGCGGGAGCGAGCTTGTGCGCCAGCAGGTTGAGCGGGAAGTTGAAGGGGCAGATGGCCAGGACCGGTCCGCGCGGGACGCGGCGCACGAGGGCCATGCGCCCCTCTCCGGCCGCGTCGGTGTCCAGCCGCTGCACCTCGCCGGACCAGCGACGGGCCTCCTCGGCGGCCCAGCGGAACGTCGAGACGGCGCGGTCGACCTCGGCGCGCGCCCAGCGCAGCGGCTTGCCGCTCTCGGCGGTGATCAGGCGCGCGACCTCCTGCCGCCGCCCGGCCAGCCCGTCGCTGACTGCCGTGAGGGCGCCGGCGCGCACGTGGGCGGGCGCGGCGGCCAGCTCCCGAGCGGCCGTGGCCGCAGCCGCCACCGCCTCCTCGACGTGCTCGGGTCCGGGGACGTCGACCTCCGCCACCGGGCGCCCGTCGTAGGGGTGCGCCACGGGCAGCGTCCTGCTCCCCGTCTCGCGACGTCCGGCGACCCAGTACGGCTCTGACACGGCGGTCCTCCTCGTCTGACCTGGGGCTTGACACGGGACTGTGGCACGGACGATCGTTGGCTGTCTAGACAGCTAGACTATCGAGAGGACGAACGATGTCTCAGGACACATCCACGGAGACCACCACGGGCGGCCAGCTCGTGGTCCAGCTGCTGCGCTCGCTGGGGGTCAAGCACGTCTTCGGCGTCCCGGGCGGCCAGACGCTGGCCATCACGGACGCGATCCTCGCGACGCCGGAGATCACCTTCGTGACCGCCCGGCACGAGGGTGCGGCGGCCGTCATGGCCGACGCCTACGGACGCCTGACGGGGACCCCGGGCGTCTGCCTCGCCACCACGGGCCCGGGCGCCACCAACCTCATCACCGGCGTGGGCGGTGCGCTCCGGGACTCCAGCCCCGCCCTGGTCATCACCTGCAACAACTTCGGCGAGAACATCCACAAGGACGACGCCCAGAACGCCGACCACGTCGAGCTGTTCGCACCGCTCACGAAGTACAGCCGCCTGGTGGCGCACGGCACCTCGATCGTCCAGGCGGTGCAGGAGGCGTACGTCAACGCGATGTCCGGCAACCCCGGCCCGGCGCACCTGGACTTCGCCCGGGACACCATCGAGAAGCCGCTCGACGTCGTCCCCGAGGTCCCCGAGGTCAACCCGGTCATGGCCTGGGTGCGCCAGCGGCCCTCCGCGGACCCCGTCGTGCTGGCGCAGGTCGTCGAGCGCCTGGCGGGCGCCGAGCGCCCCGTCCTGTGGCTCGGTGGCGGCTGCAACCGCTCCGGCGCCGGGGAGGCGGCCCTCGCTCTCGCGGAGGCGCTGGCCATCCCGGTCATCACCACCTTCAACGGCATCGGCGCCGTCCCGACCGACCACCCGATGGTGTTCGGCTCGCTGAGCCGCATGGGCACCAGCCTGACGTCCCGGGTGATCCAGGAGGCCGACCTGGTCCTCGCGGTCGGCAACAGCCTCAACGCGGTCTCCACCGGGCGCTGGAAGCTCGACCTGCCCGAGGTCGTGCAGGTCGACGTCGACCCCACGATGATCTCCCGCTACTACGGCGACCGGACCACGGGCGTCGTCGCGGACGCGCGCGCCACGCTGGAGGCGCTGCGCACGACGCTGGCCGACCGCGCCGCCGAGCTCGCCGCCGGGCGGCAGGGGTGGGTCGCCGAGCTGGCGACGGCCCGGGAGCAGTGGTGGGCCTCGACCGCCGCCGAGGCGGGGCGCGCCCCGACGGCGACCTCGTCCGCGCCGGACGTGCCGACCGTGTCCCCGGCCGACGTCGTCCGCCGGCTGCGCGAGGTGGCGCCCGACGACACGCTGCTCATCCCGGACGCGGGCAACCCCGGCGTCTGGTCCTACCTGTGGGAGATCCGGCAGACGGGCACCTACATCAAGCCGGTGGGCTTCGGGAACATGGGCTTCGCCGTCCCCGCCGCCGTGGCGGCCGCCGCCATCGACCCCCAGCGCCCGGTCCTCGTGCTCGTCGGAGACGGCTCGCTGGGCATGAGCCTCGCGGAGCTGGAGACCCTGGGGCGCGTGGGCGGTCGCGTGTGCGTGGTCGTCCTCAACGACGCCGGCTACGGCAACATCCGGCAGGAGCAGATCGTCCACTTCGGCGGCCGTACCATCGGCGTCGACTTCGGGCTCTCGGACTTCGGCCAGGTGGCCCGCGGCCTCGGCCTCGCCGGGGAGCGCGTGACCGACCTCGACACGCTGTGCGAGCGGGCGTCCGCGGCGCTGACCGGCTCCGAGCCCGTGGTCCTGGACGTCCCGATCGACCCGGACGTCAACGCCTGGACGTTCCCGGCCTTCCGGCCGCACGAGCCCGAGGAGGGATGAGCCCGTGGCTTCCGGTGACGAGGGCGTGCCGACGGGGCCACTGACGGGGTACCGGATCCTGGACCTGTCGCGCTTCATCGCAGGTCCGCTGTGCTGCCAGATCCTCGGTGACATGGGCGCCGAGGTGATCAAGGTCGAACGGCCGTCGGGGGAGGACGCGCGGCGCCACGCGCCCTTCTACCGGGGGGAGTCCGTCTACACGATGGTCTTCAACCGGAACAAGCACGGGATGACGCTGGACACGCGCCACCCCGACGCGCTGGCGCTGCTCGAGGACCTCGTCCGGCGCAGCGACGTGGTGGTGGAGAACTACCGTCCGGGGACCCTCGAGTCGATGGGCCTGCCGTACGAGCGGATGCGGGAGCTCAACCCCGACGTCGTCCTCGTCTCCATCTCGGGCTTCGGGCAGACCGGCCCGCTGGCCCGGCGGGCGCTGTTCGACGCGATCGCGCAGGCCGCGTCGGGCCTGATGAGCGTGACGGGGCCCGTCGACGGCGAGCCGGTGCTCACGGGCACGTACATCGCCGACTACGTGGCCGCCTACCACGGGGCGATGGGCGCCCTGCTCGCCCTCCTGCACCGGGAGCGCACCGGGGAGGGCCAGCACGTGGACGTCGCCTCCGTCGACGCGCTGTTCTCGGCCCTCGGCACGCGCACGAGCGCCTACGCCATGCTCGGCGAGGTGCCGCGGCGCACCGGCTCGCGCGACCTGCTCACCGCCCCGGCCAACGTGTTCCCGGCCCGCGACGGCTTCGTGTACATCCACGCCGGGACGAACCCGCTCTTCCCCCGCCTCTGCCGCGCCATGGGGCGGGCGGAGCTCGCCGAGGGCGAGCGGTTCGCCACCGTCCCCGCCCGGATGGCGCGCGTGCAGGAGCTCGAGGGGCACGTCGCGGCGTGGTCGGCGACCCTCACCTGCGCCGAGCTGACCGAGGTGCTCGGCGAGGCGGGCGTCCCCTTCGGGAGGGTGACGACGGTCGAGGAGGCGGTGGACTCCGAGCAGATCGCCGCGCGGGAGATGATGCTCGACGTCGAGCACCCCGAGCTCGGGACGCTGCGGCTGCCCGGCATCCCCATCAAGCTCAGCCGGTCCCCGGGGTCGGTGCGCAAGGCGCCGCCCACGGTCGGTGAGGACACCGACGCCGTGCTGGAGCGCGTGCTGGGCCTGGACGCCGCCGAGATCGAGCGGCTGCGGTCGGGCGGGGCGCTGTGAGGCCGCAGCGGGACCTCACCGACCCGCGCCGGGCCCGCGACCGCCTCCCGCTGGAGCCGGACCGGGACCCGACCTTCGAGGAGGTCGTCGTCCCCGAGGAGTTCGGCCCGGTCGAGCTGGTCGTCGACGACCACAAGGTCAAGCGCCACGCCTTCTCCCAGGACGACCACGGCGACTGGTACCTGCGGGAGGGGCTCGGGGGCGTCCGCATCGGCCACCCGGGGCTGCTCGCGAACGACCTGCTGCAGCTGTTCACGACGCGGTACGCGGCGAGCCGCGTCGTCGGCCTGCACACCGCGGAGGAGCTGTGGTTCCGCGCGCCCGTCGAGGTCGGCAGCCGGGTCGTCCTGTCCGGCCGGTACGTCGAGAAGTACGAGCGCCGCGGCCAGGGCCACGTCGTCATGGAGGCGGCGGCGACCGACGTCGACGGCCGCGTGCTGCTCGAGCACCGGGGCACCGAGATCATGCGGACCCGGCCGGGCGAGGTGGCGGGCCGGGGCAGCGCGGGGACCACGACCGGGCCCCGGGTGACGGGTGAGACCGACCCGGCGCTCGCCCCGCTCGAGCGCCTCGACGGAGCCCCCGTCCCGGGCGCGGCGCTCGTGCCGCTGACCAAGGAGGCCACCGTGGAGCAGATGGCGGTGTTCTCCCGCGTCGGGGAGTTCGTGCGCAACATCCACTGGGACCTCGACGTCGCGCGCCGCGGCGGGCTCGCCGTGCCGATCGTCCAGGGCCAGCAGCAGGTGTGCTGGCTCGCCGAGCTGCTGGCGCGCACCGTCGGGCTCGGCTGGTTCTCGACCGGGTGGCTGAGCGCGAAGTTCCTGGTGCCGGTCCGCGCCTTCGACGTCGTCGAGGTGGGCGGGGTGGTGCGCGAGGTCACCGGCGCCGGGGAGGTGGCGCTGGACGTGTGGGTGCGCGGCGCCGACGGAGCCCTCGCCACCGTCGGGTGGGCGACCGCGCGGCTGTCGGCGACCGCATGACGCGCGCTCTCCCCGACGACCTCGTGTGCGCCGTCGACGTCGGGACGTCCGCGGTGCGGGCGGCGCTCGTCGACCCGGAGGGCCGGCAGCAGGCGCTGGTGCGCCGGGAGCGCCCCGGTGACCGGGCGAGCGTGGCCTTCGACCCCGAGGTGCTGTGGGAGACCTGCGTCGAGGTCCTGGCCGAGCTGCTCGCCGGCGGTGCACGCCCCCGTGCGGTGGCCCTCGCCGGGCACGTGGGCACGGTGCTCCTCGACGCGCACGGGAGCCCGCTCGGCGAGGGCCGCGGCTGGGCCGACGCGACGGGCGCCGCCGACCTCGAGGCGTCCTGGGCGGCCGACCCCGCCCGGGCGCGCCGGCTCGGCCGCCCGAGCGTCACCGGCGGCGCCGTGCCCCTGCTGCACCACCTGCGCGGGGTCGACCGCAGGACGCTGGACGCCGTCCGGTGGGTGCTGTCGCCCAAGGACTTCCTCCTCCTGCGCCTCGGCGCCGAACCGGTCACCGACCTGACGAGCGCCGCCTACACGCTCGGGCTCGACGTCGCGGGCTGCCGCTGGGCCGTCGACGTGCTCGAGGCGCTGGGTCTGCCCGGCGGCGTCTGGCCGCATCTGCACGCCGCTGCGGATCGTGCCGGCGCGGTCGGCGCCCGGGCGGCGGCGAGGACGGGCCTGCCCGCGGGGACGCCGCTCGCCGTGGGCGGCCCGGACGGGTCGGTCGGGGCCTCCGCCGTGCTCGGCGGGACCCCGGGCGCGACAGCCGACGTCGCCGGGACCACCGACGTCCTCACGACGCTCGCGAGCTCCGCGACCCCGCCGTCCTCCTCCGCCGTCGTCAACCCGTGGCTCGTGCGCGGTCGCTGGGCGATGGGAGGCCCCACCGGGATGACCGGTGGGGCGCTGGCGCACTGGTCGCGCCTGCTCGGCGTCGACTACGCCGACGCGAGCGACCCCGTGGTGCGCGACGCCGAGGAGCTGGCGCCCGGGTGCGACGGGCTGTCCGTCACCTCCACCCTCTCGGGCAGCCGGTTCCCGGACTGGGACCCCTCGGCCCGTGGGGCGGTCTGGGGCATGAGCGAGCGGCACGGTCGCGCCCACCTCCTGCGCGCCAGCCAGGAGGCCGCCGCCTACCTGGTGCGCAGCGGGATCGAGGCCCTCGAGGTGCCGCCCGGGCCGGTGCTGCTGGCCGGCGGCGCCGCGCGGTCGGCGTCCCTGACCCAGCTGCGGGCGGACGTCCTCGGGCGGCCGGTCCTCGCCTGCTCCGAGCCCGACGTCAGCCTCCTCGGTGCGGCGATGCTCGCGCACACGAGCGCCGGGACGCACCCCGACCTGGCGGCGGCGCAGCAGGCGATGGTGCCCCCGTCGCGCGAGGTCGTCCCCGACGCGGGCCGGGCAGAGGTGTACGAGGACCTGTACCAGCAGTGGCGATCGCGGCGACCGCTCCCGCGCTGACGTCGGGACGGCGGACCGCTGGTGCGCCGGGCGGGGGAACGGCGCGCCCGGCCGGAGGCCGACGAGGGCCCTGCGCTCCGTCGGGGCGGGTCAGGACGAGCGGTCGCGGTGGTGCCTGGTGAGGGCCTCGTCCACGAGCTCCTGCACCGGACGGCGCACGGACGGCCCGTGACCGGGCACCACGACAGACGCCGGCAGGGCGGCGAGGTGGCTGAGGGAGGCGACCGCGCGGTCCTCGTCGTGGTTGAAGGGGTGCGGCAGCAGCTGCGCCCCGCTCGGCGGGCGTGACACCGGGTGGCCCGTGACGAGGGCGTCCCCGCTGAAGACGACGCCGGTCGAGGGCATCAGGAAGGCGGTGTGGCCGCTGGTGTGCCCCGGCGTGGGGACGGCGACGAGCTGGCCGGGGGCGTCGAGGACCGCCCCGCCCGACAGGCCGCGGGCACCGGGGACGCGGATCCGGGTGTGCGGCAGGACCGCCCGCAGCGTCTGGGCCACCCAGCGCGCCCCCGCCGGCCGACGCGCCGTCCACAGCAGCTGGGCGACCGAGACCTGCTCGGCGCCCGTGCGGGCGGCGTGGGCGACCTCGTCGTCGCCCGTCCACACCGCGGGACCCGCCAGCTCGAGCAGTCCGGGGACGCCGCCGATGTGGTCCAGGTGCGCGTGGGTGAGGGCGACGGCGACGACGTCCTCGGGCCTGCGCCCGAGGTGCTCGAGGGCGGCCAGCACCCGCGGGAGATCACGGGGGTACCCCGCGTCGACCAGCGTGACGTCGGCGCCGTCGGCCACGACCGCCCAGTTGACGTTCGTCCCGGTGACCATCCACACGCCGGCCTCGACCTGGTGCACGCAGCCCGGCGGGAGCGCGGCCGTCGAGGACGTGCGGCGGGGGCGGCGCCTGTCGCGGCGGGGTGAGCTCACCGCCCCATCCTTCGCCCCGCGACGCCGAGATGGAGGCGTGACCGCCAGGGATGGCGGGTCTCGAGGTCCGCGGGCGTGTGACCGCGGCGGACGACGAGCTCGTCGTCCTCGTACCCCTGCAGGTGGGTCCAGAGGGAGCCCGTGCACCCGGCGCGCCGGAGCTGGCCACGACCGCCACGGCCGGGCCGCCCGCCCGACGGCTCACCGACGGATGGCTCGGCGGCCCCACGGCCACCCGTCCGTGCAGTCCGACGAACGACATGACCTCCGACGTCGTGACCATGCCGTTCGTCGGACTCGACGGCTGCTGGACCGGCCTCGAGGAACCCGCTCCGCGGCGCCCCGGCTGCGGCGCACTCCGCGGACGGACCGGTGAGCGGAGGCGCGATGGCGACGACCGAGGTGCAGGCGCGGGAGCAGGGGCCCGGCCCGACGGCTCGGCCGTGGCGACGCCGTCTCGCGGTCGCCGGTGTCGCCACGGCCGTTCTCGTCGTGACCAGCGGTGCGGTGGTGCTGAGCCAGGACGAGGTGACCGCCACCGACGGCATGTCCATGGTCGTCGTCCGCGACGCCCCACCCGCCGACCTCGGCGGCTTCAGCGACACCGACCTCGACGACGGCGCCGTCACCGAGGTCACCACCACCTCCGGGACGGAGTACCGCGTCGCCGCCGAGGACGGCCGGTACCTCGACCTCGTCGTCTCGGTCCGGAACGAGGGCCTCGTGCCCGTGCGCCTGACGGACGTCGTCCCGACGCTGGCCTCGGAGGAGTCGGTCCACGTCCTCGACGACGTGCAGGTCTCCGTGCCCGTCGACGCCACGCAGACCGCGTGGCGGTCCGTGGACGACGGCGTGGTACTCGACCCCGGACGGTCGATGCCGATCCGGATGACCGGCCGCCTCGCCACCGCCTGCGGGAGCGCGGCGCCGCCCGTCGAGGCGGGTGGGTCCATCGGCACCGACCGGCTCCTCGAGCTGAGCTACGAGGTGCTCGGCCTCCCCCGCGAGGCCAGCCCGGCGGCGTCGTGGACGGTGCTGCTCGACGGCCCCCTCGGCTGCCCCGCGCCGACGTCCTGACGACGGCTCGGACCGGCGACGCGTCGAGCCGCAGCTCACCAACCCCCTCCTGACGCCCGGGAGCACGGGTGACCGGCGAGGCGCCGTCGATGTCGGGGGGACGTCTCGGCCGCGCGGAGAACGCCCCCTTGCGCAGGCGCCCCTGCGGCGCACGCCGCAGCGGGCGACGAACCCGCCTCCTGCCCGGACCCGACGTGTGTCGGGTGGTCGACGAAGGTGGTTGGCTGGCCGGATGCGCATCTTCTTCACCGGCGGCAGCGGCAAGGCCGGTCACCACGTCGCGCCGTACCTGGCGTCGCAGGGCCACCAGGTCACCAACGCCGACCTGACCCCGCTGGGCCATCCCGACGTCACCGACCTGCGGGTCGACCTGACCGACGCGGGCCAGACCTACTCCGCGATGGCCGGCACCCCCACGACGGCCGACTTCGACGACCCCGACCTCGACCTGACGCGCGGCGGGTCCGCCTACGACGCCGTCGTCCACTTCGCCGCGATCCCCCGCGTCCTGGCCGCCCCCGACACCACGACCTTCGCGACCAACATCCTGGGGCAGTTCCACGTCCTGGAAGCCGCGACCCGGCTCGGCATCCGCAAGGTCGTCTTCGCCTCCTCCGAGACCACCTACGGCATCTGCTTCGCCCACGGCGAGCGCAAGCCGCTCTACGTGCCCGTCGACGAGGACCACCCGGTGGTGCCCGAGGACTCCTACGCGATGTCCAAGGTCGCCGGCGAGGTCGTCGCGCGCTCCTTCGCCGCCCGCACCGGCGCCGACATCTACGGCCTGCGCATCAACAACGTCATCGAGCCCCACGAGTACGAGCAGATGTTCCCGGCCTTCCTGGAGGATCCGGCGCTGCGGCGGCGCAACATCTTCGCCTACATCGACACCCGCGACCTGGGTCAGATGACGCTGCGGTGCCTGGAGACCGACGGGCTCGGCTTCGAGATGTTCAACGTCGCCAACGCCGACATGTCGGTCGCCGCGACCACCCGGGAGGTCATCGAGCGCTTCTACGACGGTGTCGAGGTGCGCCGCGAGATGGGCCGCGACGAGACCTTCTACTCGATCGACAAGGCCCGTCAGCTGCTCGGGTACTCACCGCAGCACTCGTGGCGCGACGTGCTGGCCGACCCGCGCGGCGGGGCGTGAGCGTCGCCGAGACTCGGTGACCACCGCACCCGGCCCCGGACCCGTGGCGGCGGCGGTGTGACGTCGGTCGGCCGGCGGGTGCACGACAGGATCGGCAGCTGGGCCGCCGTGCCGACGCCGCGAGCATCACGACCCTGAGCACGGTCCGACGCCGTCGGCGGGCCCGGTGGACGGCCGACACGTCCCTGCGCTTCCCCGGGGCGACGGCCCACGACCCAGGAGGAGCGACGGCATGACCAGGACCGACGCGGAGATCTGCGCGGGTGCCGGCATGGACCCCGGGACCCACCACGGGGCCGTCGCACCGCCGATCTACCAGACCACCGTCTTCGCGCAGCCGTCGCTGGCGACCTTCGTCGAGCGGCAGAGCCTGGAGCACGAGCAGCCCGTCTACAGCCGTGGCACCAACCCCACGGTGGCCGCGCTGGGCCGGGCGCTGGCCGATCTCGAGCGCGGCGAGGCCTGCCAGTGCTTCGGCAGCGGGATGGGCGCCATCAGCGCGCTGTGGGCGACCCTGCTGCGCGCCGGTGACCACGTGCTGCTGCTCAACGACGTGTACGGCCCCACCCTGCAGCTGGCGCAGCACCTGGAGCGCTTCGGCGTCGAGCACACGCTCGTGCGCTCGCCCGGCGAGGACTGGGAGCAGCACCTGCGCCCGACGACCCGGCTCATCCACTGCGAGAGCCCGGGCACGTACCGGATGAAGCTGCTCGACCTGCGGGCGATCTCCGCCGTGGCGCGCGCCCGCGGCATCACCACCGTCATCGACGGCACCTGGGCGACGCCGCTCTTCCAGAAGCCGATCGAGCTCGGCATCGACGTCGTCGTGCACTCCCTCACCAAGTACGTCGGGGGGCACAGCGACGTCCTCGGGGGCGCGGTGATCGGCTCCGCCGAGCTGGTCCGCGACCTCTTCTACCGGGTATTCCAGCTGCAGGGCTCGGTGATGTCGGCCCTCGAGGCCTCGCTCGTGCTCCGCGGCCTGCGGACCCTGCCCGTGCGGATGGCCGAGCACCAGCGCAACGCGATCCGGGTGGTCGACTTCCTCCTGAGCCGGCCCGAGGTCGAGGCGGTCCACCACCCGCACGCCGACACCGGCCCCGACCACCCCCTGCGCCGCCAGCTGCACGGCGTCTCGGGCCTGCTCAGCCTCGACCTCGCCGACCGCTCGCCGGAGGCGGTGGCGCGCTTCGTGGACGCCCTGCGCCTGTTCCGGATCGGGGTCAGCTGGGGCGGCTACGAGAGCCTCGTCACCTCACCGCGCAAGCCCGGCGGCGAGGAAGCGATGCTCGCGCAGGGCTTCTCCCCCGGCATGGTCCGCCTCTCCGTCGGCCTCGAGGGCGCCGACGCCCAGATCGCCGACCTCGCCCAGGCCCTCGACTCCCTCGCCCGGTGACCCCGCCCCCGCCCCGTCGCGGCGAGGGCGTCCGCGAGGGAGGCGCCCTGGACGGCCAGCGCGAGCACGACGGCGACGGAGTGGGCCGCGAGATGGGCCGCGACGAGGTTTTCCACAGCGTCGACGAGGCCCGCCGGCTGCCCGGCTACGAGCCCCAGCACTCCTGGCGCGACGTGCTGGACGACCCCCGCGGCGGGGCGTGAGCCTGGTCGTTCACGGAGCAGTCCGCTGGGCACGACGCCGCACCCAGGCCGTCGTGTCCCCGGGCAGCTGGTGGTCCACGCCGGGACCGGAAGCCAGGAGGACCTCGCCCTCGGGCAGGGAGACCGGATCGGCAGAGGTGTTGGCGATCACGAGGACGTCGCCCCGGTCGACGGCGAGGACCTGCCCGGCATCCTCCGCCGCCCACGCCAGCCCCTCGCCGCCGAGGCCCAGCTCGGCGCGCAGTGCGAGCGCACGGCGGTACATCTCCAGCGTCGAGCCCACGACACCGGCCTGGCGGTCGACCGCGTAGTCGGCGAAGTAGGCGGGCTGCGGCAGCCACGTCGGTCCGTCGCTGCCGAAGCCGAACGACGGCGCGTCGGCCTGCCAGGGCAGCGGCACCCGGCAGCCGTCGCGACCGGGCACGGTCTTGCCGGAGCGGAACCAGCCCGGGTCCTCGCGCAGGTCGTCGTCGAGGTCGGTGACCTCGGGCAGGCCGAGCTCCTCCCCCTGGTACAGGTAGACCGAGCCGGGCAGCCCGAGGGTGAGCAGCGTGGCCGCGCGGGCGCGGCGCAGCCCCAGCTCGCGGTCGGGCTGCGGGTCGGTGGCGCGGATGCCCTCGGGGACCGGCACGTCGGCCTCGAAGCCGAAGCGCGTGGTGTGCCGGAGGCCGTCGTGGTTGGACAGCACCCACGTCGTCGGCGCGCCGACAGCCCCGTTGGCCGCGAGCGACGTCGTGATGACCGGGCGCAGCTCGTCGGCTCGCCAGGGCGCCTCGAGGTAGGGGAAGTTGAAGGCCTGGTGCATCTCGTCGGGGCGCACGATCCTGGCCGCCCGGTCCGGGGGCAGCCACGCCTCGGCGCACAGGATCCGCTCACCGGGGTAGGTGTCCAGCAGCGCGCGCCAGCTGCGGAAGATCTCGTGGATCCCCTCCTGGTCCCACATCGGCGGCACCTGCCCCTCGACGCGCTCGACGACGCCGATCATCAGGTGCGGCCAGCTCGGCCAGGTCGGGTCCTTGACCAGCGCGTCGCAGACGTCGACGCGGAACCCGTCGACGCCGCGGTCGAGCCAGAACCGCAGCACGTCCTCGAACTCGGCACGCACCTGCGGGGACTCCCAGTTCCAGTCGGGCTGGGAGGCGTCGAACAGGTGCAGGTACCACTGGCCGGGGGTGCCGTCGGGGTCCTGCGTGCGCGTCCAGGCGGGCCCGCGGAACATGCTCACCCAGTCCGTGGGGGGCAGGTCGCCGTCGGGGCCCCGGCCGTCCCGGAAGACGTACTTCTCCCGCTCCGGGCTGCCCGGCTCCGCGGCGAGCGCCGCGCGGAAGTCCGGGTGCTCCCACGAGGAGTGGTTGGGCACCAGGTCGACCACCACCCGCAGCCCGAGCTCGTGCGCACGGGCGACGAGGGCCTCGGCGTCGGCGAGCGTGCCGAACCGGGGGTCGACGTCGCAGTAGTCGGCGACGTCGTACCCGCCGTCCAGCTGCGGTGAGGGGTAGAACGGCGAGAGCCAGAGGGCGTCGACGCCCAGGTCCACCAGGTGCTCCAGCCGGGCGGTGATGCCGGGCAGGTCGCCCGTGCCGTCACCGTTCCCGTCGCTGTAGGAGCGGGGGTAGACCTGGTAGATGACGGCGGTGCGCCACCACTGCGTGCTCATCGTGCGTGCTCGCTCTCGTCGGTGCTCGGGTGGGCCACGAGGGCCCCGTACAGCTCCGGGCGCCGGTCCCCCAGCGCGTCGGCCAGGTCCGTCAGCCGCTTCCTCCTCGCCTCGCCGAGCGGGACGTCGGCGACCACGGGCCCGGCGTCGGTCCTCGCCGCGAGCGGCCAGCCCTCGGCGTCGACGACGGTCGTGCCGCCCGTCCAGGCCTGCCCCCGCTCGTCCCCGGTGCGGTCGCAGCAGGCGACCGCCATCCGGTTCACCCGCGCGGCCGCCATGGCGACGACCACCTCGGGCGGACGCTCGCCCGGCGGCCGGCGGACCAGCGGCCAGTTCGTGGGCACCACCAGCAGCTCGGCGCCCGCGAGCGCGAGCGTCCGCGTCATCTCCGGGAACTCCAGGTCGTAGCAGACCAGCACGCCGAGGCGCCCGTGCGCGGTCTCGACGACGGGCGGGGGCGCGTCCCCGGGCGTGAAGACGAGCTTCTCGGCGTCCCACAGGTGGGTCTTGCGGTAGACGGCGCGCACCCCCGTGGCGTCGACGACGGCCGCGCTGTTGAAGAGCCGCCCGTCCGGACCACGCTCGCAGAAGCCGCCGACGACGACGGCGCCTCGCGCGGCTCGCCCCCAGGCCGCGAGCCGGTCGTCCTGCGCGTCGACGGCGAGGGACGCCGCCTCCTGCGCCGAGGCGAACACGTACCCCGAGGTGACGAGCTCGGGCAGCACCACGACGTCCGCGCCCAGCTCGGCAGCCTCCTCGACCGCCGCCTGCGCGTGCTCGACGTTGCCCGAGAGGTCGCCGACCTGCGGGGCGAGCTGCTGGCAGACGACGCGCACGGTCGGGGGACGGTCGTCCCCGACGGGCCGGTGCGGGGGGACCGGCCCGTCGGGGTGCTCACTCCTTGACAGCACCCGAGACGATCCCGGTGATGAGGCGGCGCTGGAGGAAGACGTAGGCGACGAGCACCGGCAGGGCCACGAGCACCGCCGCGGCGGCCGTGACCGCGGGGTCGGTGTTGCGGGCCGCGCCGGAGAAGAAGGACAGCGCGAGGGGCGCCGTCTGCACGGCCTCGTTCTGCGGCACCAGCACGAGGGCCAGCAGGAACTCGTTCCAGGTGAACAGGAACAGGATCGTCGCGAGCGTGGCGATGGCGGGCCCCGCGATCGGCAGCAGCACCAGCCGCAGGCTCTGCAGCCGGGTGGCGCCGTCCACCCTGGCCGCCTCGTAGAGCGATGGCGGGACGGCCTGGAAGAACGTGCGCATCCAGAAGACGCCGAGGGGGACCGACAAGCCGATCTGGGGGAGGATCAGCGCGAGGTAGGTGTCGACGAGGCCCCAGCTGCTCAGCAGCTCGTAGAGGGGCACGACCGTCACCTCGTAGGGCAGGACCAGGCCGACGAGCAGCAGCCCCATGATGAGCTTGCCCCCCGGCACCCGCATGGACCCGAGCGCGTAGCCGGCCAGGGTCGCCAGGGCCGCGGTGACGACGACCACGGTGAGCGCGACCACGGCGCTGGAGGTGAGCGCCGAGGCGAAGCCGCCGCGCGTCCAGGCGGTGGAGAAGCTGCTCAGGTGGATGCCGTCGGGCAGCCCGGACGACGCGGTGCCCGACCCGGGCTCGTGGAGGGCGAGCAGCAGGATGCTCGCGAACGGGTAGACGGCGACCACGGCGGCCACGAGGAGCAGCGCGTGCGTGACCACGCTCTCCTGGCGCGTCGTCCTCATGCGCGAGCACCTCCCCGGGCAGCCCGGGCGCCGGTGCCGCGCTCGCGCAGCGCGGCCAGCACCAGGCCGACCACGACGAGGATCACGACCGTGAGCACGATGGCGAGGGCCGAGGCGAGCCCGACCTCGCGGTTCTGGAACGCGTCCTGGTAGACGAAGACGCTCGGCACGGTCGTCGACGTGCCCGGCCCACCGCGCGTGGTGTTCCACACGAGGTCGAAGTTGCGCAGCGCGAAGGTGATCGTGAGCACGAGCGCGACGCTCACCTGAGGACGCAGAGCGGGCAGCGTGATGGAGACGAACTCGCGGATCGGCCCGGCGCCGTCGAGGCGTGCCGCCTCGTACTGCTCACGGTCGATCGTCGCGATGCCGGCGAGGAAGAGCACCATGCACAGGCCGTACTCGACCCAGGTCCCGATGACGCCGACCGCCGGGAGCGCGGTGGAGAAGTCCCCGAGCCAGCCCCGGGTGAGCTGGTCGAGCCCGACCGCGCGCAGCAGGTCGTTGAGCGGACCCTGGACGTCGTAGATCCACCGCCAGGAGACCGCGACGACGACGCTGGAGAGGATCTGCGGCACGAAGAGCAGGGCGCGGAACACCGTCAGGCCGTAGACCCTGATCCGCGACATGAGGCCGGCCAGCGCGAGCCCGATGACCACGGGCAGGGCGGCGTAGAAGACCAGGAAGACGAGGGAGTGCAGCAGGGCCTCGCGCAGCTCCGGCGCCGTGAGCACCTCGCGGTAGTTCTCCAGACCGACCCACGTCGCCGCGGTCAGGCCGTCGTAGTCGTAGAGCGAGGTGTAGAAGGTCCGGTACAGCGGGTAGAGGACGAAGACGGCGAACACGGCCACGGCGGGGGCGACGTAGGCCAGGCCCACCCACTGCAGCCCGTGCAGGCGTCCTCGGCCACGGCGGGGCGCGGCGGCGCCGGGTCGGTCGACCCCGGTCACCGCCCGCGCTGGGGCGGCGGTGCTCATCGCTCCGCCCGCGCGTCCGCCCAGTCCGACTGCACGGTCTCGAGGAAGTCGTCGACGCCCGTGCGGCCGGCCATGACCTCCTGCAGCGAGCCGCCCATGACGTCGAGCATGTCCGTCGTGGTCCAGTCGTAGTACCCGACCTGGCCCTCGTCCGCGACCGTCTCCTCGAGCGCGTCCAGGGTCTGCTGCTCGAGCTCGGTCGCGCCCGCGACGCCCTCGGTGACGACGGGCAGGCGCCCGCCGTCGAGGATCTGCTGCGCCGACTCCTGCGTCGTCAGCATGCCGAGGAACGCGGCCGCGGCGGGGACCTCGTCGGTGGAGGCGCTGACGTGCCACGGCGAGGCGATGGCCCCGGACCCGCCCTGCGGCAGCGCGGAGATGCCGAAGCCCTCGCCCAGGGAGGCGCCGTTCCAGGACCCGCCGACGAAGAAGACGCCCTCGCCGTTCGCGAACCGGGCGATGGCGTCCTCGTTGCTCACGCCGTCGTAGCCCTGGCCGAAGTAGCCCGCCTGCGCCCACTCCTCCATGGTCTGGGCCGCCTCCCGGTTCCCGTCGGTGACGAAGGTCGCGTCCTCCTGACCGCCGATCCAGGCGCGGATGTCGGCGGGGTCGCCGTCGGCGGCGGCGAGGTCGGAGAGGATGTGCGTAGCGGGGTACTGGTCGGCGTTGCCGAGCATGATCGGCTGCTCGCCGGCGTCCTGCGCCACCTGGAGGTCGGTGGCGAGCTCCTCCAACGAGGTCGGCGGCTCGAGGCCGAGCTGGTCGAGCTTCGCCTGGTTGTAGTAGATGCCCTGGATCTCCGTCACCGGCGACACCCCGTACAGCGTGCCGTCACCGAAGGCGCTCGCGTCCGCGTTCCAGCGCGCAGGCCCCAGGCTCGACTCCCAGGGGGCCTCGTCCCAGCCGTAGGCCGACGCGACGTCGTCGAGGGGGCGCACCAGGCCGGCCTCGACGAGGGCCCCGTCGACCGCGTAGCCGATGTTCCCCTGGAACACGTCCGGCGGGCTGCTGCTCGCGGCGGCGTTGACGACGGTGGCGATGAGGTCGTCGAAGCTCCGGTAGCTGGGCTCCACCGTGACGTTCGGGTACTCCTCCTGGTAGGCGGGGATCACCTGCTCGAGCAGCGGCTGCTCGGCCTGGTCGGCCCAGACGGTCAGCGTGACGTCGCCCAGCTCCGCGACCTGCTCGGGCGTGACGGGGGCGGTGATCTCGTCCTCGACCGACGTGGCCGGGCCCGAGGAGGAGGTCTCCCCGCCCGGGGCACCGCAGGAGAGCAGGGCCAGCGACGTCGTCACGAGCACCGCGCCGGACGCGAGCACGCGAGGGGTGCGGCACCAGGAGCCGGAGCGGGAAGAGCAGTTCGCGGTCATGGGGTCTCCCGAGGGTCGTGGGAAGGGGCAGCGGACGATGGTGCAGGGCGGGCCCGGGCGGTCCTCGGTGGGGTCAGCCGACGTCGGCCGGCTGCGTCGCCTCCGTGCGCATCGTCGCCGTCGCGCTGTGCGCCGCCATGCCCTCGGAGTCGGAGATCACCTGCACGGCGGGCGCGAGCTCGGGCGTCGCCTCGCGGGTGATGACCTGGTAGGTCAGCGGCTTGAGGAACCGGGACACCGAGAGCCCGGCGCTGTGCTTGGCGCCGCCGGCGGTCGGCAGCACGTGGTTGGTGCCCGCCATCCCCTTGTCGGAGTAGGCCACCGTGCTCCACGGGCCGAGGAACAGCGACCCGTAGTTCCGCAGGCGCTGGTGGTACCAGTTGTCGTCGGCGGTCTGGACCTCGAGGTGCTCGGGAGCGAGGTCGTCCATGAGCGCGGCGGCGGTCTCGGGGTCGGCCGCCCAGGTGACGGACCCGAAGTCGCGCCACGCCGGGCCGCAGATGTCCCGCGTGGCGAGGGTCTCCAGCTGCCGGTCGACCTCGACGACGACGTCCTCGGCGAGCCGCTCGGACGTCGTGACGAGCGCGGCGGGCGAGCTGGGGCCGTGCTCGGCCTGGCCGAGCAGGTCGGCGGCGACGAGGCGGGCGTCCGCGGTCTCGTCCGCGATGACCGCGACCTCCGACGGTCCGGCGAGCAGGTCGATCGCGACGGTGCCGAAGAGCTGGCGCTTGGCCTCCGCGACGTAGGCGTTGCCGGCGCCGACCAGCATGTCCACGGGGCCCTCGCCGACGAGCCCGAAGGCCATCGCCGCGAGCGCCTGCACACCGCCGAGGACGAAGACGCGGTCGACGCCGGACAGGTGCGCCGCGTAGACCACCGCGGGGTTGGCCGACCCGTCCGGCTGCGGCGGCGTGCAGGCGACGACCTCGGGCACGCCCGCCACCTCGGCCACGCCCACGGTCATGAAGGCGCTGGCCGTCAGGGGGAACCGCCCTGCGGGCAGGTAGGCCCCGACCCGGCCCACGGGCACGTACCGGACGCCGGTCACCAGCCCGGGGACCAGCTCGGTCTCGAAGTCGACGAGGTGCGCGCGCTGGGTGCTGGCGAAGGAGCGGGTGCGCTGCGAGCCCAGCTCGATCGCCTGCCGCAGGTCGTCCGGGAGGCGGCCACCGCTCGCGGCGACGTCGGCCGGCGCCATCTCGACGTCGCGCCCGTCGTGCCGGTCGAGGTCGCGCGCGTGCCGGAGCACCGCGTCCATCCCGTCGGACTCGATCTCGCGGAGCATCTGGGAGACGCGGGCGATGACGGCCGGGTCGCGCTGCTCGGCCGGTGCGTCGACGCCCGGGCGCTTGACGTGGCGGTAGCGGCCCTCGAGGGCCTCCAGGACGGGTCGGCTGAAGCGCATGCCGGGACGCTAGGGGGCCGCCCGCCGCAGGACAAGCAGGGACGTTCCCGCGTTGTTCACAGGGTTCCCCTGCGACTCAGCGTGCGCTGGGTCGGGCACGTCCGAGGACGTGGGAGGCGGAGGCGTTCCGGGCGAGGAGCATGTCGGTCGCCATCCGGAGCACCTCCTGCGTCGCCGGGGAGAGGACCGTCGCGGCTCGCCGCACCACGGCGATGGTGTCGTGGAGCGGCTCGGCGAAGCGGGCGGTCATCACCTCCGGCGGGCAGACGGAGCTGCGCGCGACCGCCTCGGACACGATCGTGTCGCCGAGCCCGCGCGCCACGAGGCGCAGCGCCGTCTCCACGTGCTCCACCTCGATGATCGGCTCCAGGCGCACGCCGGCGAGCTGCGCGCGCTCGGCCAGCTGGCGGCGAGTGGGGTCCTTCCACCCGAAGTGGGCGTCGTAAAGCACCAGCCGGGCGCGCCCGAGCTGCTCGGTCGCGACGGGTGCACTCACGGCTCCGGCGTCGGCGGAGGCGTACAGGACCTCGTCGCGCATCAACGGCGTCACGGTGAGGCCGTCGTCGTCGACGGGCAGGACGACGAGCCCCGCCTCCAGCTCCCCGGAGGCGACCGCCGCGGCGACCTCGGCGGAGTTCTGCCCCACGAGCCGCACGCGGACGTCGGGGTAGCGGCGGTGGAAGGAGTCGACCAGGTCCGACAGCAGGTAGTAGTCGGCGTTGCGCAGCAGACCCACGGTCGCCACCCCTCCGCCGAGGGAGCGCAGCGCGCGCAGGGCCTGCCGGCCGCTCTCCGCCGCCGAGAGCGACTGCTCGGCGAAGGGCATGAGGGCCTCGCCCGCCGCCGTCAGCGCGAGGCGGCGTCCGGTGCGCGTGAACAGGGCGACGCCGTGCTCCTCCTCCAGCCGGCGGACGAGCTCGGACACCGAGGCCTGCGCCGTGCCGAGCTCCGCACCGGCGGCCGCGAAGGTGCCCCTCCTCGCGGTCGCGAGGAAGGCCTGGATCTGCGTCAGGGTCACCCGGGCATCGTGACGCCTCGCCCCGGGCGCACGCGCGGAGGCCGCTCAGCGCCGCGTCCGGGACGCCGGGCACCGTCGCGGACGCACGAGGGCACCGCCGACGGTCCCGGCTCGTGCCAGCTCGGTCGCCTCAGCCCTGCTGCTCGGAGGTGCACCACCAGGTGGTCCGCCCCCCGACCTGCCCGGTGGCCATGTCGGCCCCGCAGCGCGGGCACCGCCGGCCCTTGGCGCGGGAGCCGATCACCTCGCCGGTGTGCACGCCGCCGTGGCGGACGGCGGCCTTCGTCGCGGCGCGCAGGGACCGGTGCAGGGCGGTCAGCTCGTCCGCGGACAGCTCACCGGCGGGGCGGTGCGGGTCCTCACCTGCCTGCCACAGCGTCTCGTCGGCGAGCAGGTTGCCCACCCCGGCCAGCACCGACTGGTCGAGCAGGCGCGCCTTGAGCGGCGCCGTCCCGCGCCCGACGCGCTCCCGGAAGTCCGCGACGCCGATCTCAGCGGCGTCCGGTCCCAGGCCGGCGAGGTCGGGGTCGAGGCGCACCCGGCCGAGCCGCCGCTTGTCGAACAGCCGCAAGGACCCGCCGTCGTCGAAGACGAGGGTGAAGCGGTACCACTCCGGCTTGGCCACCGCGGCGTCGGTGCCGTCGACGCCGCGGACGGGGTCGCCGCCGTGGACGGTCCCGCCGTCGGCGGTACGCACGATGATCCGCCCGCTCATCCCGAGGTGGAGGCCGAGCCGGGGGCCGCCGTCGCCGGCGTCGTCGCTGGTGTCGCACCACATCGTCTTGCCGCGGCGGTGGGCCCCGGTCAGCCGCCGCCCGACGAGCGCGTCGCGGATCTGGCCCGGCGCGTGGGGGCGGCACACCCAGTCGTCGGCGTCGTCGACGTCGGCGATCGTCCGGCCGAGCCCCGCCTCCTCGATGGTGGAGCGGGCCAGCTCGACCTCCGGCAGCTCGGGCACCGGCCCAGGCTAGGTGGGGGCCGGTCAGCTGGGCGCGACGACGGGCACGTCGTACGGGCGGTCCGCGACCCCGGTGCCGTAGGGCCGCAGCTCGGCGAGCAGGTCGTCGTCGCCCACCAGCGGCGCGATGCGCGAGCGCCAGCCGCGCAGGTGCTGCCGGGGTCCGCCCGCGCCGAAGAGGACGACGGCGCGGGCCCGCGCCGTCGGGTCATGCCGGACGGTGGCGACCAGGCCGGGGTGGCCCGCCGCGCGCAGCGCCCGGGCCCACCGCTGCGGCAACGCGTACCCGTCGCCTGCGGTCAGGTCGGCGGTGACGCCGAAGGGGCGGGCGCCGGCGGAAGCCAGGTCCGCGAGCTCGAGGACGGGCCCCGTCCGCCGAGCGGTCACCATCCGGCGTCGCTCGACGTCCGAGCGATCCACCAAGCCGGTCCCGCGGAAGACCTCCAGCCACGCCCCGGCGCGGCGGTCGCTGAGGTAGCAGGAGCCCTGCGGCGCCGGCAGGTCGAAGCGCCCCGCGCCGACGGCGCCCGCCGCTGCGCCGGAGGAGAAGAACGGCTCGCGCGGTCGTCCGTCCTCGTCGCGGGCCCGTACGACGCGGTGGACGACGTCGCCCGTGGCGAGCGCGTGGAGCGGGAAGCCCTTGAGCGAGGCCGGCGGCGGGGTCGCCGGCATCAGGCCGCCAGCGCCTGCGCCCAGTCGCGGGCCGCGGCGACGACGACGTCCGCGGCCCCCTCGCGCAGCAGCTGCACCGGGGGGACACCGCCCAGGG
>Ga0210040_10000670_pt1 | contig 55699 bp, 38 predicted proteins | sample CryGeyCG12114_NA_FD_185462 | JGI IMG/M metagenome (GOLD analysis project Ga0210040, IMG submission 185462) | Groundwater microbial communities from aquifer - Crystal Geyser CG19_WC_8/21/14_NA (SPAdes) (version 2) | ecosystem: Environmental > Aquatic > Deep subsurface > Groundwater | place: USA...
TCGTTACGCCCGATGATAACCGGAATGGCCCCCTCGGCGGCCAGCACCCGCACAATACCCTCGCCGATGCCCTTGGCCCCGCCGCTAACGATAATAACTTGATTTTGAAGTTGTAAATCCATGGGGTGGGAGGTTAGAGGCTGTTTGCGTGAATGATTGAACGGTGTAGAGACGCATACTTGCGTCTTGTCGTTCGTGCCATAGGATCGAATTTCGTTCAACGACAAGACGCAAGTATGCATCTCTACATTGTTCCAACAACCTTTTTGGCTAACTTAAACAGCCTTTTAGAGATGATAGAAAGCGGCGGCGTTTTCGCCCCAAAAACGGGCTTGCTCAGTTGCCGAAAAGGAGCGGAGGTAGTCTTCCAGCAGGTCCACTGTGCGGGCGTAGCCGCCGGCCACGTTGCACACTGGCCAGTCGGAGCCAAACAGCAAACGCTTGGGTCCGAAGGCCTCAACCACCACATCGAGGTAGGGGTGGAAGTCCTGCGGCTGCCAGTGCTGCCAGTCGGCTTCCGTCACCATGCCTGACACTTTGCACAGCACGTTTTCGTGCGCGGCCAGCGCCCGCATGTTCTGCGCCCAGGGTTCCAGCTCGCCGGCTTTGATGAGCGGCTTGGCCAGGTGGTCGACCACGAAAGGCTGGGTAGGAAAAGCCGTAGCCAGCTCGGCGGCGTAGCCAAGCTGGTCGGGCAAAATCAGTAAATCATAGGTGAAGCCCGCGGCAAACAACGCCGCCAGCCCCCGCCGAAACGCGGGCCGCAGCATCAGGGCGCGGTCGGCTTCGCCCTGCAACACGTGTCGGAAGCCTTTTAGCTTTTCAAACTGCGCGTAGTGGGCCAGTTGCCCGGCCACGTTGTCGGCCTGCAAATCCACCCAGCCCACTACACCTTTAATAAACAAGTATTCTTCGGCCAACGTCAGTAGCCAATCGGTTTCGGCTTCTGTCTGGCTGGCCTGGACGGCCACGCAGCCGTCCAGGTTGTGCTGTTGGAGCAGGGGGGCCAGGTCGGAGGGTAGGAAATCGCGCCGGATGGCGGCCATATCGGCGGTTATCCAGGCGTCGCGCACGGCATCGAAGTGCCAGAAATGCTGGTGGGCATCAATTCTGACCATACGCTTTCACTTGCTGGCGGGCCGTGCCCAGGCCGTCGATTCCCAGCTCCACCACGTCGCCGGGCTTCAGGTACACGGGCGGGTTGAAGCCCAGCCCTACCCCGGCCGGCGTGCCGGTAGAGATGATGTCGCCGGGCAGCAGGGTCATGAACTGGCTGAGGTAGGAAACCAGAAAAGGAATCTTGAAAATGAGGTTGGCAGTGGTGCCGTCCTGCATCATTTTGCCGTTCACCGACAGCCACAAACGCAGGTTGTCCACGTCGCCTACCTCATCGGGAGTAGCCAGAAACGGCCCTACCGGCGCAAAAGTGTCGCAGCCCTTGCCCTTGTCCCAGGTGCCGCTGCGTTCCAGCTGAAACTCCCTTTCCGACACGTCGTTGTGCAGGGCGTAGCCAGCAATGTAGTCGGCCGCGTCGGCTTCTTCCACGTACGAGGCGCGCTTGCCAATGACCACGGCCAGCTCCACTTCCCAGTCGGTTTTCACCGAGTTTCGGGGGATGATAATATCGTCGTGGGGGCCGATGTAGGACGTGGTGGATTTCATGAACAGCACCGGCTCGGGCGGGGGCGTGGCGCCGGTTTCGCGGGCGTGGTCGGCGTAATTGAGGCCGATACATAGGATTTTGGACGGCCGCGCTACCGGTGGCCCTAGCCGCTCACCGTCGGCGAGGGGCATCAGTTGGCCTTCGTGGGCCTGCACAAACTCGGCGAGGCGCTGCAAGCCGTTGTTGGCAAAAAACGCCTCGTTGTAGTCCTCGCCAAAAGCCGACACATCGTAGGGCTGGTCGTGGAGAATAATGCCGGGTTTTTCGTGGCCGGGCTGGCCGTAGCGGATCAGTTTCATGCAATCAGGAAAAGAGAAAATAGAGCGTTTCGGCCCGCATACTATCAAAAAATTGGCAAGTGCGGGCCCGTTCTGGCTTCTGAGCCGACAAGCTACGAGTCATTACGAGGCCTACCCTCCTGAACCGTCCTGCTCGAAAGCAGGTAGGCGAACCGGCAGGCGACTACCCCAGTAGGAGGTTGGCCGTCGTAGCGCACCGTATAACTCGTATGATTGTGCTGCCTTTCGGTGAAGGGCAGCTGGAGCAGGAAGCAGGGTCACCACGTTTAACCAAACGCGCGGCTGCGGCCTCGACGTTGTTACAAAGAAAGCGTGCCCTGCTTCCGTTTTGCCTGAAGACTGCACAGTATGGAGGGAACCTAAGCCGCGTGCGGGTATCCCGTATTTGTACGAGACAAGTTGTGGCAAAACCCTGGCCAGCTGATGGTTTCATCTGCTCACTGCTTGCCCAATGCCCGCCGCAAAACCCCTAATTCCCCCGCTCAAGTACGTCGTCGGAATCGACATTGCCAAGAGTTCCTTTGTCGCCTGCTTTGGCCAGGTGGACGGCCACCAGCAGTTGCTATTTGGCAAGGAAACTACCTTTGAAAACACGCTGGGCGGCTTTGCCAGCCTGCTCAGCTGGGTGACCCGGCAGCAAGCGGCTACCGTTCCGCTGTGGTTTGTAGTCGAAGCCACCGGCGTCTACTACGAGGAGCTGGCGTACTTTTTAGCCGATCAGCAGCAGCTACTCAGCGTGCTGTTGCCCAATAAGGTGAAGCATTTTGCCCGCAGCACCGAACTCAAAAGCAAGACCGACCAGCTGGACGCACGCTTGCTCTGCCGGTTGGGTCTGGAGCGGGCGCTGCCTGCCTGGCAGCCGCCCACGCCGGCGCTGCGGCAGCTGCGGGCCCTGGCCCGCGAGCGACAGGTGCTGACCAAGCAAGGGGCGCAGCTCAAAGCCCGCGTACATGCTTACCAGCATAGCTACCAGCCCGATAGCCGTACCCTGGCACGCCTGGCGGCCCAGCAGCAGCTCGTGCTGACGCAACTGGCGGCGCTGGATCAAGACCTGGCCGAGCTTCTGGCAGCCGAGCCGGAGCTGGCGCGCAAACTGCAGCAGCTGACGAGCATCCCCGGCATCGGGCTGACGACGGCCGTCATCGTGGTGGCCGAAACCAGCGGCTTTGCCCTGGTCGAGAACGAGCGCCAGCTCGCTTCGTACGCCGGCCTAGACGTGGTGCAACGGCAAAGCGGCCTCTCGTCGCACGCTACGCGCATCTCGAAGCGCGGCAACACACGCCTGCGCACGGCGCTCTATTTGCCCGCGCTCAGCAGCCTGCGCTATAATCCGCGGCAAATCGCCTTCTATGCCCGTTTGCGTACGCGTCACCCCAGCGGCAAGCCGGGCGTCATTGCTGTCATGCGCAAATTGCTCGTGCTCTGCTACTCGCTCTGGAAAAACGATCAAGCGTATAATCCCGATTACCCCACAGCCCACCAGAGCGGGCATGAAATAGCCCCGGCCACAGAAGTGAGCCGAGGCTACACAGGATGAACGCGCACGTCCTCCTTTAGGAAGTCGAAGATAAGAAGATAAATAAATGCGGCTTAGCGCTTGCTTGCCATCACAGTATCTTTGTACGGGTTTTTAGCTTATTGACCTGGCTTCACTTTTAACAACTTCTCATGCACACCTCTTCCATTCAGCAGAATATTCTAAGCGAGCTGGACCACGAGCTGGTTAGCACCCGCCGGGTGCTGGAGCGCGTCCCGCACGACCAGGCCGACTACCGCCCGCACCCCAAGAGCATGACGCTCTGGCAACTGGCCACGCACGTAGTGAACCTGCTGGCGTTCAAGCAGCTCTTCGTGCAGCACGATGCGCGGGATTTCCTCGACCCCAACGCCCCCAAGCCCGGCCCCACGCCCACCAGCCAGGAGGAGCTACTGGTGCGCTTCGACGAATACAGCGCTACCCTGCGCCAGGAGCTGCAAGCCACCACGGACGAAAAGTTGACTGAGAATTTCCGCCTGCACCGTGGCGAGCATACCATTTTTGAGTGGCCCAAAGCCACGGCCATTCGCCTGATGGGGCTCAACCACAGCATCCACCACCGCGGCCAGCTCACCGTATACCTACGCCTGCTCGACATCCCGATACCCGGTCTCTACGGCCCCAGCGCCGACGAGAAATAACGGTAAGGGCGGCAACCGCGCCGCTTGCTCCAAACGTCTGCAACATCAGCACGAAGCTCGGACCACATCAGCCTACGGCAACCGGTGCGACGCCTACGGCGTCGGGCCGGCGGGCGATTTAGGTAGGAGAATTAAAAAAGAAAGCGGCCGCTTGATGACTTCACTGTGAAGCATCAAGCGGCCGCTTTCTTTTTTAATTCTCATTTTTTAATTGGAAACACCTTTTCGCCCGCAATCCAGGTTTGGCGCACTTTGGCGTTGCGTAGCTTCTCTTTGGGGGCTTCCAGCAAATCGGTGTCCAGCACCACAAAATCGGCGGCCATGCCGGGCCGGATTTGGCCTTTTTGCTTGTCCTCGAAGGCGGCGTGGGCGGCCCAGGTGGTCATGCCGCGCAGGGCATCGGGTCGGGAGAGGGCGTTGCTCATCTGGAAGCCGGCGGCAGGGTAGTTCTTGGCATCCTGCCGGGCCACGGCTGAGTGGAAGCCGTAGAGCGGGTTGATATCCTCCACCGGAAAGTCGCTGCCCATGGCTACCTGGCCGTACTGGTGCAGCAGTTCGAGGTAGGCGTAGGCGGTGGGTAGGCGCTGCTGGCCCAACCGCTCGCCGGCCCAATACATATCGGAGGTGGCGTGGGTAGGCTGGATAGAGGGCACAATATGGTACTGCCCAAACTTAGGAATATCGGTCTGGCTCACAATCTGCGCGTGCTCGATGCGCCAGCGCCGGTCGGTCTGGCCCTTGAGTGCGGCGCCATAGATATCCAGCAGCAAGCGGTTGCTGGAGTCGCCAATGGCGTGGGTGTTCATCTGGAATTTGGTGGCGGCCAGTTCCTTGGCTAAATCGCGGTAATACTCGGGGTGTTGCAGCAGGAAGCCGGTTTCCTCGGGGTGGTCGGTGTAGGGTGCCAGCAGACTGGCGCCGCGCGAGCCCAGCGCCCCATCGGCGTACACTTTAAAGGAACAGATGGTCATTCGGTCCTCGAATGTCGGCCCTTTGGGTAGATAGTAGGCTTTGTTTTCGGGGGTAGGGTTGAGCATGGCGTAGAGGCGCAGCTTCAGCTTACCGAGCTTCTGCAATGCGGCCATGCGCTCAATGTCAGCACGATCCAGGCCGGCGTCGGCGAGGCTGGTGAGGCCCACGGCCACGCAGTTCTGCTGGGCTTGCAGCAGGGCTTCTTCGGCCTCAGTGGGGGTAGGGTCCGGTATTCTGTTTGATACCAATTTCACGGCATTGTCAACCAGTAGGCCTGTGAGCTTACCCTGCCTGTCGCGGCCTATCACGCCGCCGCTGATAGGCGTGTTGGCCGTAACGTTGGCCAAGTCCAGCGCCGCTTGGTTGGCTAAGGCGGCGTGCCCATCTACGCGGGTAATGAACACGGGCGTGCCGGGAAACAGCGCGTCCAGGGTGTCTTTGGTCGGAAATTGCCGGTTTTGCCAGTCGTTTTGGTCCCAGCCGCGGCCTGTGAGCCAGGTGGCATCGGGCTGCTGCTGGTGGTGCTCCGTCAGGCGTCCCACAACCTCCGGCCATGATTCGGTGCCTACCAAGTCGGCCGAGCGCAGGCCCAGGGCGTAGCGGTAGAAGTGGCAGTGCGCGTCGTAGAAACCGGGGTAGACAAACTGGCCGTCGGCGTCCAGCTCGTTCTTGGCCTTGTACTGGGCCCGCAACTCATCGGCCGCACCCACGGCCACAAATTTGCCATCCTGCACCACGAAAGCCTGAGCCTTGCTAAAGGTAGAGTCGACGGTGTAGACGGTGGCGTTGTAGACCAGCAAATCAGCCGGTTGTTGGGTGGTGGATTGGCAGCTGAGAAACGGAAGGAGAAAGAGTAGGGGGAGTAGGCGTCGGGTCATAACTAGTAAGCAGAAGAGAAGCCGAAAGGTACAAGGTCACGAAGCATGGCTGGAAGTAGAGACAGAATATTTTGTCTGGGCACTTTCCTGCTGGCCTCGTAAATCCGCCTGTCAGCCACAAAAAAAGCCCTGCCGGGTAGGGCAGGGCCGAAAAAACGAAGCCGGTATGAATTTACTCGAAGCGCATGTGCTTCACCGATTCGCCGGAGTTGCGCAGCTCCAGCAACGACTCGATGCCGATTTGCAGGTGCGTGGTCACGAAATCGGCGGTTACTTTCTTGTCGCTCTCGGAGGTTTTCACGCCGTCGGGCGTCATGGGGTTGTCGCTCACTAGCAGCAGCGCGCCGTGCGGAATCTCGTTCACGAAGCCTACCGTGAAGATGGTAGCGGTTTCCATATCCACGGCCATGGCCCGAATCTGGCGCAGGTAGTCCTTGAACGCGGTGTCGTGCTCCCACACGCGGCGGTTGGTGGTGTACACGGTGCCGGTCCAGTAGTCCTTCTCGTACTTTTTGATGGTAGAGGATACCGCACGCTGCAACCGGAAGGAGGGTAGAGCGGGAATCTCGGCGGGGAGGTAGTCGTCGGAAGTACCCTCGCCCCGAATGGCGGCAATGGGTAGGATCAGGTCGCCGAGCTTGGTTTTGCTTTTCAAGCCGCCGCACTTGCCCAGAAACAGCGCCGCCTTGGGCTTCACGGCAGAAAGCAAATCCATTACGGTAGCGGCCATGGGCGAGCCCATTCCGAAGTTGATGATGGTGATGCCGTCGGCCGTGGCCGTTTGCATGGGCTTGTCGAGGCCCTGCACCTCTACCCCAAACTGCTCGGCAAACATGTGCACGTAGTTCAGGAAGTTGGTGAGCAGGATATACTGGCCAAAGTCTTTCAGGGGCACGCCGGTGTAGCGTGGCAACCAGTTTTCTACAATGTCAGCTTTTGTTTTCATATGCTATAGGGTTAATGTGTTGTGTGAGAAAGGGATACTACAAGGTGCGGCGAAGCAGTAAGTTGTGAAAACAACCAGGCAGCCATACAACCATAAGCTTATGTATCCGGGTACAAAAAAACCGTCGGCCCCTGAAAAGTCAGGATACGACGGCACGGAGCGAAAAAGCGGGAACCGAAGTTCTGGGCCGTACCTTTGGAGGTGATGCAAGCCTTAAACCTGCCGCCTTTCGACTGCAAAGTTACAAATTCGGGCGGAAATATCCTAATCTGGGACGTGCTGCGCCGCAAGCAGATTGTGCTCACGCCCGAAGAATGGGTGCGCCAGCATGTGGTGCACTACCTCACCGGCCACCTCGGCTACCCCCTGGGCCTGCTGTCCTTGGAGCGCGGCCATGCCTACAACCAGCGCCGCAAACGCACCGACCTTTGCGCCTACGATGCCCACGGCAAGCCGCTGTTATTGGTGGAGTGCAAAGCGCCCTCGGTGCCCATCACGGCCGCCGTGGCCATGCAGGCGGCTACCTACAACCAGACCATCGGGGCGCCGTTGCTGCTGCTCACCAATGGCCTAGAGCACTACTGCTGGCGCGTCGATTTCGAGCAGCGCACCAACGAGCGGCTGAGCGAAGTGCCGGCTTACAGAAGTGAATAGCATTTATCTTAGGGCCGTTCATTAATATTCAATATGCCTTCCATTTCGAGTGTCGCACGTTGTATCTGTTTCGTTGGTATAGCAGTAGTTAGCGCAGCGTTTCGTACGCAGGCTCAGACAAGTACAAGGCGCCCGCTCTCAGAATTGATTAATCAGCAGGAGCCAGGATGGGAGCTGGTGAGTCAGTGGATTCGGGAGGCAAAGAATAAAGTGCAGGTTCTCCCTAAAACACCTGCTCGCGCCGACAGCACATTGCTCGCCGCCCAAGTCACGACTCGCTCGCCAATGGGCGCAATCATGTATGAAACGGGCGGTATCTTGGTTGATAATGGCTGGATACGCATCCTTGGGTCTGGTAGCCCAACTATGCAGCGTACGCTAGCGAACTGGAACAAGGATAAATTGCCTGGGATGCTACTTGTTGCGGACGATGTACTGGGTGGTTTTTATGCTCTTAATGGGGGCGCTTTTGGGCCGGAAACGCTGGGTAGTATTTTTTATTTCGCGCCTGAGAGCCTACAGTGGCAGGCAACCAATAAAACGTATTCGGAATTCCTGGTTTTTTGCTTTTCCGGTGACTTGAAAAAGTATTATCATGACCTTCGATGGAAGGGCTGGGAGCAGGAAGTAACCAAGCTAACGGGCGACGAGGGTTTGGCTTGCTACCCTTTCCTATTTACGAAAGAGGGGAAGGCCATTGCGAAAGATACACGCGGCGTAGTGCCGGTTGCTGAGCTGTGGGTTTTCGGGCAGGATATGAAGCGGCAGTTAGAGGGCAAGTGAAGAGTACTATAGGCTGATGGTATACACTGTGAACCTGCTTAAGAAGCGGAAAAACGAGCAGTATGCAAGAATTAATAGGATTAGGCTACTGGCGGAGTTTGCAGGAACCTGCCTTGCCTGATCCGGCCCGGTTTGTAGATGAGCAGTGGGATGCTGGTACGCGTCAAGCTGTAATACGGTATTTAACGCAAGGACATCCGCTGTCGTCATGGATGGGGTATAGCTGGTGTCGCTTTCGTTGCGGAATAGCTAATTGTCAGATGGGTAGCGGCGACTTGACGGATGGCACCTACTGCTGGCCGGAAGGTTTGGTGCATTATGTTCAGTGTCATGCGGTCCGCTTACCCGATGCGGTGGTAGAGCATATACTTGCCCAACCAGTATTTCCTCATAGCAAGGCAGCGCAAACTTCCGAAGCAAGCCCTACGATAACCACATGGTGGGCTGCCCAACCAGGATGGAACTCCGCCGCCAGCAGCTTTTTCGGTGAGAGCGACGAAAATGAACGAGAATATCTGCGTCGTTTCGATCAGGGGAGGGTAGAGTGCAATTCAGTGTCTGAGGCAGACACTGAAGCGAGGGTCCGAATGATACGGCAAATACGCAGCAGAGAACTGTTGTAGCCTTCATTTTTACCATGTAAACTCTACCTGCCTTATTTAGATAGGGCAGAAGTATTGGTGTGCGAGCTACTCTACCAGCTACGGCAGTGCAAGTATCGCTATTAACAGATAGGGAAGCTATCTTGATATTGTTATATCATTAATTTTTTGTGCAAAATTTTATGATTTAACAATTTGGTGATGATAGGATCCTATTGCGCATTGTAGCTTTGTGCGCTGTTTCATGCCCTCGGTAGTAAGCGGCTGTTTTTGAACCCTTTTACTTGCTTCATGCTAACACCTTTACGCTGGGGTAGCCGCAGTTCTTGGCTACTTCTCTTGTCTTACTTTGCCCTTTCGGTGCCGCGTGTGCTGGGGCAAACTGCGCCTACGGGTGGCACGCAGGAAACCTTCGATACGGGTGCCAAACCCGCGTATCCGGCCGGCGAGGTAGCGTTTCCCTCCGGCACCTGGCTGCTCACCGATGCCGTGGTAGGCACCTCCGAAGCCGACCACAAAAATGGCGCGCAGGCCATACGGCTGCAACAGGCGGGTCAGCTGACGATGCAGTTCTTTCTGCCCAACGGCGCTGCCACCGTTACGGTGCAGCATGCCCTCTACGGCACCGATGCTAGCAGCAGCTGGGAGCTGTGGGCGCAGCCCCAAACCGCCTGCAACTGCGACAAGTGGACCAAGGTAGGCGGCACGGTATTTACGACCAGCAGCACGTTACAGGCCGCTGCCTTCACGGCCAATATCCCCGGCGCCGTCAAGTTTGAGATTCGCAAGACGTCGGGTGGGGTGGCGCGGCTAAACATCGACGATTTCGCGGTGACGCCCTTCGGCACCACGCTGTCGTCGGTAGACAACTCCCACCTGGCGCTGGGCAACCCCAGCGGCGCTACCGCCGACTTGAGCTACCCCAACAATTACCTGCTCGACAAGCCGCAATACGCCGTGTCGTACAGCCGCGACCGGGGCACGCCCAACTGGGTGAGCTGGCACCTCGACGCCTCGGACCGGGGCGGGGTAGGGCGCCAAGACGACTTCCGCAACGATACCAGCCTACCCGATGGCTGGTACCAGGTGCAGTCGAGCAGCTACACGGGGTCGGGCTTCGACCGGGGCCACAACTGCCCCTCCGCCGACCGCACCTCCACCCTGGAAAACAACTCGGCCACATTCCTGATGACGAACATGATTCCGCAGGCGCCCAACAACAACCAGAAAACCTGGGCCAACCTGGAAAACTACGGTCGCACCTTATTGCCTGACAACGAGGTGTATATCATCATGGGTAGCTACGGCGTGGGCGGCTCGGGCAGTAACGGCGGCACTACCACCACCATCGACCAGGGCCGCGTGACGGTGCCCAGCCGCGTGTGGAAGGTGCTGGTGATTTTGCCGGTCGGCGACAACGACGTGGCCCGCGTTACGGCTGCTACCCGCATCATTGCCATTGATACGCCGAACATCAACACGCTCAGCGAGCAGTGGGGCGACTACCGCACCTCCGTGGATGCCATTGAAGCCGCCACGGGCCTGGATCTGTTGTCGGCCCTACCCCTGGAAGTGCAGGCCGCGGTGGAAGCGAAAGTAGACAACGGCCCGACCAATTAATCCCTGATTTCTCACGGTTTGTCGCGGCCCCGCCGCTTTTCTATGGATACACGTTTTACTTTTTCCTCTTTCCGGCGACCTGCGCAGCACCTACTGGGGCGCGTACGCACGCTGCTGGCGCTTACGGCGCTGGGCAGTCTGGCCCTGCCGGCGCAGGCCCAGATGCCCCTCACCGGCACCGCTACCACGGTTGATTTCAACGAGTTGGGCACCACGGCGGCCGGCGTGGTGCCGGCCGGCTTCACGTTTTCTGCCGAAGCCGCGCCTACCTACACCAGCGCCAACAACTACACGGCCTTCACGCAGGCCGCCAACGGTAACAATTTCACGGCGGGCGGTACATACAATTTCGGGGCTGCCGCGGCTTCTGCGGACCGCGCCATTGGTTTTCTGGCCAGTGGCTCCTACACCGCGCCGCGCCACGTGTTGCTGGCCGTGCAAAACACCTCCGGCACCACCATTCAGGACTTGGCGGTGGAGTTTGCGGTAGAAAAATACCGCACCAACACCCGCGTGTTTGAGTGGCAGTTTTTCGTCAGCACCGATGGCGTGACCTGGGAGCCGCAACCAGCGGCCACGGAGGGCCTGCCGGCTGGTGCCAACACCTACCACTACCCACCCGTATCGGCCACCAAGCAAGTAACGCTCGCAGGTCTCAACCTGGCCGCCAACGCTACCTACTACCTGCGCTGGACCTACCTGGGGGTAGGAGGCACTACCAACGCCCAAGGCATCGGGCTGGATGATGTGGTGCTGACGCCTACCCTGGCCGGCGGCACCACGCCTACGCCCACGGCCACTATCACCACCACGCCTTCGGCCTACGCGGGCTCCTACTGCCTGACTACTAGTGCCAGTAGCGCCGCGTTTGAGGTGCCTTTTACCGCTACGGGCACGTTCAGCGGCCTGTTCAAGGCGCAGCTGTCGGATGCTAATGGTGTGTTTCCGGCTAATACCACCGCCAACATCATCGGTACGGGTACTAGCTCGCCTATTTCGGCGGCGCTGCCTGCTGGCACGCCCAGTGGCACCGGTTACCGCATTCGGGTGGTAAACGACGCCCCGGCCACGCTCGGCAACAACAACGGCACCGACCTGACGGTTACGTTGGCCCCGGCTACGAACGCGGTTGCGGTGACGCCCGCAGGCAGTCAAACGCTGGCCACCACGGGCACCGGTAATCTGCTGACGGCTACGGCCGCTGCGCCTTCTACGTTCAGCTGGGAGTACGGCACCAGCCCGGCCGGTCCGTTCACCCCCCTCGCCGATGCTACAGCATCCTCCTACCGCGTAAGCGGCACCGATTTCCTCGGCGCGGGCACGTACTATATAGTAGCCAGTGCCACTGCCGACTGCGGCAACGTAACCGGCCGCAGCACGCCCATCACCATCACCCTGACGGCCCCCCAGCCGGAGCTAGCCATTTCGACTGCTACCCTGGCCGATTTCGGCAGCGTAGTAGCGGGTGGTTCTTCGGTAGTTAAGTCGTTCACGGTGAGCGGCAACGGCCTCACGGCGCCCATTCTGCTCACGCCCCCGGCAGGCGTCGAGATTCGTACGGGTAGCAACCCGTTTGCGTGTTGCACCATCTCGCTGGCACCTACCGGCGGCACCGTGGGTAGCACCACCATTGAAGTGCGCTTTGCTCCCATGGCGGCGCAAGCCTATCAGACCGCTATTCCTGTGACCAGCACGGGCCAGCCTGCCCAGGCCGTAACGGTTAGCGGCACCGGCACGGCGCCCGTGTACCCAGCTACGCTGAGCACTACGGCCGTATCGGCTGTAGCGACTACCAGCGCCACCACTGGGGGCACCATCGCCAACGACGGCGGCAGTCCCGTAACGGCCCGCGGCATTGTGTGGGGTACGGAGACGAATCCTACTCTGGGCACCAACCGCACGGTGGATAGCACCAGCGCCAACTCTTTCACAAGTGTGCTGACTGACCTATTGCCCGGCACCACGTACTACGTGCGCGCCTACGCCACCACGGCCGTAAGCACGGCTTACGGCGAAGAATTTACCTTCACCACCGCTACTGTGGCGCTGGCCGCCGAGCCTACCGTACAGCCCACGCTTACGGCCACGCAGGTAACCAGCACATCCATACAGCTGCATCTTTCAGGCGGCAACGGTGCCAAGCGCTTGGTGCTGGTGCGCCAGGGTAGCGCCGTTAATGCGCTGCCCGTAGATGCTACCACCTACACCGCCAACGCGGCCTTTGGGCAGGGTAGCCAGCTGGGCACCGGCAACTATGTAGTGTATAGCGGCAGCACCGACAGCGTGGTAGTTACCGGCTTGCGCCCCGCCACGGCCTACACGTTTGCCGTGGTAGCGTTCAACGACAACAACATACCCTTCGCAGAGAACTACCTGACCACTGCGCCCGGTACGCTGGAGCAGACCACACCGGCCGCTCCGGCGCAGCTCCTGCTGGTAGAGAACTTTGAATATACCGCCGGCACGTTGCTGACCGACAACAACTGGACGGCCCACAGCGGCGCGGGTTCCCGCGCCCTCACCGTGGTAACGCCCAGCCTGAGCTACTCCGGCTACGACGCCAGCAACATCGGCAACGCCACGGCCCTGACGGGGAGCGGCGAGGACGTGAACCGGCCGTTTGCGCCGGTGTATGCGCGCACGCCGGTGTATGCGTCGTTTTTGGTGAACGTGAGCAGCGCCACCACAACCGGCGACTACTTCCTGCACCTGGGACCCGCCAACCTGGGCTCCACGTTCCGGCCGCGGGTATTTGTGCGCCGGTCGGGCACGGGCAAGCTGCAATTCGGCATCAGCGGTGGCGGCGCGCCTACCTACGCCGCCACGGAGTATGAGCTGAACACCACGTATCAATTGGTGGTGAAGTATGTGTTTGACGAAAGCGGCAACGTGAGCCAGCTGTTCATCAACCCGGACGCTGCTGCCGAGCCGGCCACCGCCACTATCAGCGTCAGCGAAGCCGGTACCTCTTCGCCCTCCGATATCGGCACGCTGGCTCTGCGCCAGGGCTCCAGTTCCCCGGCGCTGGTTATCGACGGCATCCGGGTGGGGACCACCTACCGGACCGTGCAAACCGGTATCACCTGCGAAACGCCCCAGCCGGCCTTCACAGCTACCACCGCTTGCACTGGCACGGCCACGGCCTTCACCAACACCTCCACGGTGGTGGAAGGCAATGCTGCATTTGCTTGGGATGTTGATGGTGACGGCAAAACCGACTACACCACCAAAGGCGCTTTCACGCACACCTACGCTGCCGCCGGCACCTACCAAGCCACGTTGACGATTACGCAGGGTACGTGCGCCAACACCTACACGCAGGCCGTAACGGTGAATGCTTCGCCCGTAGTAACCGTGCCTACCCTGGCACCTGCCACGGCCGCGTATGGCCAGACCGGCACCTCCGTAGCGTTTGCCGCTACGGCCACGGGTAGCCCGGCTCCCGTGCTGACGTACTCTATTGTACAGAATGGCACCGTAACAACGATTACCTCGCCCTACACTTTCCCGGTGGGAACTACCACCGTGACGGCTACGGCTACCAATAGCTGCGCCACGGTAAGCCAGCCATTTACGGTGACGGTGCAAGCCACAGCCGCCAGCCTGAGCGTGCTGCATCAGGATGCCGACCGCCAGCTGACCAACAACATGATCAAGCCCTACCTGCAACTACGCAACGAGAGCAGCGCGGCAATTCCCTACCAGCAGCTAACGGTGCGCTACTGGCTCACGGCCGAAGACTACGCTACCCTACAAGGTGCTGTGGACTACGCCCAGCTGGGAACGAATAACGTGCAGCTGCGCTACGTGCCGCTCACGGAGCCGCGTCAGGGGGCGTTTGGCTACATGGAATACAGCTTCTCGGCCGCGGCGGGCAACCTGGCTGCTGGTGCCAACTCTGGCCCCATCCAAGCACGCTTCTACAAGCAGAACTGGACCAGCTTCAACGAAGCCGATGACTACTCCTATGCCAGCAACAGCGCTTATACCAAGAATGCACGCATCACAGTGTACCGCAATGGGCTGCTAGTAGGGGGCGTTGAGCCAGCTCCGGTAGCGGCCTCCCGCAACCTGCGCGTATATGTGCAGAATACGTCTTCTTCTACTACGTCGAACACCATCAGCACCACCTTGCAACTGCGCAATGAGGGCAACACCCCCGCCGCCTACCAGGACCTGACGGTGCGCTACTGGCTGAGTCCCGAGGGCACGGCCGCCCTGCTCTCGGCCGTTGATTATGCTCAGCTAGGCAACAACAACGTGCAGATTGTAACGGGCCGTTCGGGCACGCAAACCTACGCCGAGCTGCGCTTCAGCGCCGCGCTGGGCACGTTTGGGCCGCTCAGCAGCACGGGCAACATCCAGTACCGCCTCTACAAGCAGGATTGGTCCGCCTTCCAGCATACCAACGATTATTCCTACCAGGCCAAGGGCAAAGACCTATTGGAGAATGCTCGCGTGACGGTGTATCTGCAAGGACAATTGGTATACGGCACCGAGCCAGCCGGCACGCTAGCCGCATCAGCCACCAGCACCGCCCTGACGTTGCATGACGAGGCCAGCACAAGCGCCGCCGTTGCGCTACGTAGCTACCCCAACCCCTTCTCCGACCAGACGCAGCTGACCTTCACGTTGGACCAGGACCAAGCCTACACGCTTGCCATCTACGACGTGAGTGGCCGCCTGGTGCAGCAGCTACCCACCGGCACAGCTACGGCAGGGCAGCCAGTGCACGTAACCTGGCAACCCGCTGGCTTACCCGCCGGCGTCTACTTGGCCCGCCTGATCACAGCCAGCGGCGTACAGCAAGTGAAGCTCGTGCTTCGCTAAGCCAGCTGTACAGACAGGCGAGAAAAAGCCCCCACCAGCGCAAGCTGGTGGGGGCTTTTTCTTTATGCTAAACAAGATGAAAACAGTGTTGGTTGGCTACCCCTCTCCCCAAGGAGAGGGGGCCGGGGGGTGAGGGGAATCGTGGAGGGCGACCGGTCAATAAAGTAGCGTTATTTATACAACGTATTATCCACCAGCCCATTCACATAAAACTGTACACACGCTTTCAACTCATCGCCATACTGCCGTAGTTTCTGCGGATCAGGATTCGCCAGGGGTGTGGCCGGAACAAAGTGCGTGCGGTAGGGGTAGAGGCGCACCTGATTATCCGCGGTCAGCTCGGTCACGAAATCAGCGTGAACCAAAAAGTAGCTGCCGCCGCTCAGAAACACGGCCCGGCCGGTGTTGCCTTGGTCGAATACGGAGTAGCCGAAGGGTAGGAGCGGCACGTCGGTGCCCCGGCGGAGGTAGTCGAGTACGGTGGCGGGCACGTCGGCTTGCTGGGTGATGCGGTGCACATCGGCCGAGGGTAGGGCGTGGCCGGGGTGGAACAGCAGTAGCGGCGTTTTGTAGGCGCCCAGCGTGTTCTGGTAGCCTGGTCGGTCCGATTGAGAAGTATGGTCGGCTAGCAGGATAAACAGCGTGTTTTGATACCATGGCTGCCGTGCCGCTGCTTTGAAGAACTGCCGCAGTGCAAAATCGGTGTAGGCGATGGTGCGGTGAATGGGCTGCGTGCCTTTCGAGAAACGCTTTTCATACCCCGCTGGCAGCCCAAACGGCTCGTGCGAACTGAGCGTGAACAGCAAGCTGAAAAATGGCTGCCGCTGCTGCCCAAGCTGCCGGGCAAAATACTGAAGGTAGGGCTCATCGAAGATGCCCCAGTGGCCGTCAAAATCAGGGCTTTGGGCGCCACCGGGGTACTCTTCCAGGCCCAGGTAGCGCTGCATTCCGGCAGCACCGGCAAACGTATTAAAGCCCATGGTGCCATTCTGCGCGCCGTGGTACATGCTGGTGCTGTAGCCCTGGCGGGCTAGGATTTCGCCTAGGCCGTGTAGCTCATCCGTCTGGAAGTTGGAGGTGATAAACGGGCTTTCCAACAACGACGGCAGCCCCGCCAGTGTAGCCGGCAGCGCCTCAATGGAGCGCCGCCCGTTGGCGTAATGCTCCCGAAAAAACAACCCTTGGGTAGCCAACGAATCGAAAAACGGGGTGTAGCCGCGCCCGTTGTTTTCGGCGCCCACGTACTCCGAGGCGAAGCTTTCCAGCAACAGCACCACCACGTTATCCGGGCGCGGGGGTAGGGTAGGGGCGGGTAGCGGCCGGGCAGCCAGCGCCTGCTGCAAAGCGGTATCGGAGGCGAAATACTGCCGGTGGTCAATGCTCTGGTACCCCAGGCTTTTGATGAAAGTGAAGGTGCTGTTGAGCGCCAAGTGGCCCAGCATGGCCGGCTGCTGCACAAAGGCCGCGCCAGTGCGCAACGGCTTTAGCTGCAACCCACCCCGAATGCCCAGCACAATCAGCCCAACTAGCAGCACCAGCTGCGCCACCCAGCTGCCGTAGCGCCGCGCCGGGCGTTGGGTACGTTGGCGCGTGTGCTCCTCCCGAATGGCCGATGGGGTAGGCATGGGGTAGAGCCACCACAGCAGCACCAGTAAGGCCAACAGCGGCACAAGCAAAAACCAGTATTGCTCCAGCAGCTGGCCCGCCTGACGGCGCACGTCGTCGCCAATGGTAGTCAGTTCATTGGAGGTGCGCCTGCCGATAAATTTAAAGTACTCAACATCAATGATGTTGAGCAAAACGCCCAGCGCGTTCAGCAGCACATACAGCACGCGCAGCAGCCGTTGCCACCCGCGCCCATACGCCGGCACCACCGACAGCACCAGCCACGGCAGATTGAGCAGCAGCAGCGCCGCTACATCAAACCGGAAGCCGTGCCAGAAGGCCAGCAGCACCTGCCCGGTAGTGGCTTCCTGAAACGTAGTGTGGTTAGCCCAGTAAAAGCCGATGCGCAGCAGCAGATAAACCGCCAGCAGCAGCGAAAAACGACGCAGCAGTAACCGAAGCGCAAGCGTGGGCATAGGCAATGACTACTGGTCAGAAGAGGACGAAATGCGTAGCGCCTGCCCGTCGGGGAGGTTGCGAATCTGGCGGTAGAAATCGGCCAGAAAAGCCAGACGCTCGGCTGTGAGTTGCGGGCGCAGCGTGCGCTGCTGGTTGGGCGCCTCCACGCACTGCGGCGGCTGAATGCTCAGCAACTCGCCGGGCCGGAGGTGGCCGCCACCTTTCAGGTAGGAAATCAATACCTCCAGCCCCAAGGCCTGCTGCGGAAACTTCTCCACGCCCTGGATAAACTTCTCGAAATCAACTTGTAGGTAGGCAATTTCGCCGGTTTCGGCATCCAGGAACACCACCTCCTCACCGCGCAGCAAGAACTGGTTGCCGGCGTAATCCTCGGCAAAGGGAATGTCGGTGGGGCGTACTTTCTGGTAGCGGGTTGCCAGCGCCGCCTCGCCCTCCCAGGCGTGGCGCAGCGAGTGCCACTCGGGTGCAAGGCAGCAGCCGCGCAGGTGCAGGCCGCCCTGGTAGGCCAGCAAGCCGTTGCACTGCAACAGGTAATTCTGCAACGCCAACGGCAGGCGGGCAAACGTGGCGGCGTCCGATACCGGCTCGCCTTGGTAAATAACTCCTTTCATGAACTGCAATAAAACGAGAAAATAGAACGTCATTCCACTAGCCCGTCATTTCGAACGCAGTGAGAAATCTCGCGTGCTCCCAGTAATTCCCTGACGATTGGGATTACTTACGAGCGAGATTTCTCACTGCGTTCGAAATGACGGGCTAGTGGAATGACGTTCTTTTATGCAAGTACAAGCTTACGCCACTGGTGCGGGCATGGGCTTCAGCACCGATTCTACGCTGGCCAGGGGTAGGCCCCAGGCTTCGGCTACGCCTTTGTACACCACCTCGCCGTTCACCACGTTCAGGCCTTTTTGCAGGTCTTCGTTGAGCAGGCAGGCCACGCGCCAGCCTTGGTTGGCCAGTTTCACGGCGTAGGGTAGGGTAGCGTTGGTGAGCGCCAGGGTAGAGGTGTAAGGCACCGCGCCGGGCATGTTGGCTACGCAGTAGTGCACTACATCATCAATGATGAAGGTAGGGTCTTCGTGGGTGGTAGGCCGGCAGGTTTCGATGCAGCCGCCTTGGTCCACGGCCACGTCTACGAGTACGGTGCCGGGCTTCATGTCCTTCAACATGTCGCGGGTGATGAGGTGGGGCGCTTTAGCACCCGGAATCAGCACGGCGCCCACAATGAGGTCGGCAGTTTTGATGGCCTCGCGGATGTTGTACTCGTTCGAGTACACCGTCGACACGTTTTTGGGCATGATGTCGTCCAGCTCGCGCAGACGGTTCAGGCTGATGTCCATGAGGGTCACCTGGGCGCCCAGACCAGCCGCAATTTTCGCAGCTTGCGTGCCCACAATGCCACCGCCCAGCACGAGCACGTGCGCGGGCTTCACGCCGGGCACGCCGCCCAGCAGAATGCCACGGCCTTTCAGGGGTTTCTCCAGGTACTTGGCGCCTTCCTGTGGGGCCATGCGACCGGCCACCTCGCTCATTGGAATGAGCAGGGGTAGGGCGCGCGAGGGCAGCTCCACGGTTTCGTAGGCCAGGCACACGGCCTTGCGCTCCAGCATGGCGTGGGTCAGTTCCTCGCTGCTGGCAAAGTGAAAGTAGGTGAACAGCAACTGACCTTCCTTGATCAAAGGATATTCGGGCTGAATGGGCTCCTTCACCTTAATAATCATCTCGGCCGTGGCGTACACCTCCTCGATGGTCGGCAGAATTTCGGCGCCCGCCTGCTGGTACTCAGCATCCTGAAAGCCGCTGCCCAGCCCGGCCGTGGCCTGCACGTACACCGTATGGCCGTGCTTGCGCAACTCGGCAACGCCGGCGGGCGTCAGACCCACACGGTTTTCATTGTTTTTAATCTCTTTTGGAACGCCGATTAACATGGCTGAGAAGGGAAAATAAGAGAAGATTGAAAAGGAAGTACAAATATACAGTAGGGGCGCGTTGCACGCGCCCGTAATGGGCGAAAGGGTAGGAGCATCCAACGGCGGGCGCGTGCAACGCGCCCCTACTTAAACGGAACGCTTACGTCGCTTTCTTTCACCATGCTGGCGGCATTCAGGCTTTTCACTACCTCGGCTTTCAGCGTCAGTTTCAGGTCGCCGTGGGGGTCGTTGCTGCTGAGGGTGGCTTCGTCAACCATCGCGCCAAGCTTGCGCTGGGTGTAGATGATTTCCAGCGTGCCGCGCTGGCCGGGTTTGATGGGCGCGGGAGGCGTTTTGAACCCAATGCAGTAGCATTCCGATGAAATGCCGCTGAACACCAAGTCTTGCTTGCCCGTGTTCTGCACCTCAAAACGCGCTACCGGCTGCTGCCCGGCCTCCATACGCCCAAAATTGTGCACCGGCTGGGCCACCACCGCACGCGGCGCGGCCGCCAGCTCGGCCGGCGTGAGCGACTTCCGGATTTCGTCCTTGTTCAGCACCGTGCCTTTAATGGTGAGTACCGTGCTGGGCGCAGTGGTGTTGGTGGTAACGGTAATGGTTTTGTTGAACACGCCCGGCCGACCAGCGCTGCTGTACATGGCCTTCACCACGCCCATTTTGCCGGGTAGGATAGGCGTGCGCGTCCACTCTGGGGTGGTGCAGCCGCAACTGGCCTGCACGTTGCCAAGCACCAGGGGCTGGTTGCCGGTGTTTTTGAATTTGAACTCGTGGGTAGCCACCGTGCCCTCGGGTACCTTACCGAAATCGTGCAATTCTTCCTGAAATGTCATCACGCCCTGGGCACGGGCACCAGTGAAACCCACAAGGCACAGCAACAAGCTGGCAGCTAAGCGTAGGGAAATCGTCATACGTACGTAGCAAAGAGGTAGAAAACAGGGAGAAGTCAGCAGCCCAAAATTCCTTCAGAGGTCGTAACTTAAACGGCAGGCCATCAGTTCCGACAAAGATACGCATTGCCTAGCCTACCCTCACACAAGCGCACACTACGAACTGGGGCATGACCTGCCCCGGCATTTTCTGTACTTTTGCGTCGCATACGTTCTTCCTCCAGATTCCTACCCGTCTTTCTTTTCTCTGTTTCTTTATGTCTACTACCCCTGAAACCGCCGACCTGCTCACCGCTACTGCTTTGCGCCGGGAAGACTTGCTGCACGATTACCGCCTAGGGTGGGAAAGTCGGCATGCTTCGTTGGCCGGGCGCAAGGAAGTATTCATGGGAAAGGCCAAGTTTGGTATTTTCGGAGACGGTAAGGAGCTGCCGCAGCTGGCCATGGCCCGCGCCTTCCGGCCCGGCGACTGGCGCGCTGGCTACTACCGCGACCAAACCTTTATGCTGGCCATCGGCGAGCTGACGTTGCCGCAGTACTTTGCCCAGCTCTACGCCAATCCTGATGCCGACGCCGACCCTGCTTCGGCGGGCCGTAGTATGGGTGGGCACTTCGGTACCCGCATTCTGGACGAAGACGGGCAGTTCCGGAACCTGGCTACCAGCAAAAATTCCTCGGCCGATATTTCGCCTACCGCCAGCCAGATGCCGCGCCTAGTAGGACTGGCCTACGCCTCCAAGCTGTTTCGGCAAAACACAGAGCTACATCAGTTTACGCAGTTTTCCAACAAGGGCAACGAGGTAGCCTTTGGCACCATCGGCAACGCCAGCACCTCGGAGGGAATGTTCTTTGAGGCCATCAATGCGGCCGGCGTGTTGCAGATTCCGATGCTGGTATCGGTGTGGGATGACCATTACGGCATTTCGGTGCCCGCAGAATACCAGACCACCAAGCAGAGCATTTCGGCTATTCTGGCCGGTTTTCAGCGCGACGGCGAGGGCCAGGACGGCTTCGAGATTTTTGTGGTGAAGGGCTGGGACTACCCCGCCCTCGTGGATACCTACCAGCGCGCTGCCGAGGTGTGCCGTACCCAGCACGTGCCCGTGCTCATCCACGTAACCGAGGTGACGCAGCCGCAGGGCCACAGCACCAGCGGCTCGCACGAGCGGTACAAGAGCCAGGAACGCCTGAGCTGGGAAGAGGAGCACGACTGCCTGCGCAAGATGCGGGAGTGGCTGCTGGTAGAAGGCCACGCCACCGAAGCCGAGCTGGACAAACTGGAAAACGAAGCTAAAGAAACCGTGAAGCAGGCCCGCACTGCTTCCTGGAACGGTTTCTTCAACCCCATCAAGCAGGAGCGCGACGAGGCTGTGAAGCTATTAGACGCGTTGCTGCTCGAAACCAACACCGAGAACGAGCTACGCGAAATGGTGTCGGGGCTGCAATTCAACCCCGCGCCCATCCGGGCCGATATGGTACGCACGGTGCGCCGGGTGCTGCGCCAGGTGCGTGGCCAGCGCAGTGCTGCCCGCCGCGACCTGCTCAACTGGCTGGAGCAAGCCGAAGCCGACAACGCCGACCGCTATAACTCCTACCTGAATAGCCAGAGCGAACACGCCACACCCAACATTGAAGAAGTGCCGGCCGAGTTTGCCCGCAACGCGCCGCCCGTAGATGGTCGTGAGGTGTTGCAGGCGTGCTTCGAGGCCAATTTCCGCCGCGACCCAACCATCTTCGCCATTGGCGAAGACGTGGGGCGCATTGGCGACGTAAACCAAGCGTTTGCGGGCTTACAGGCTAAGTTTGGCGAGCTGCGCGTGACGGATACCGGCATTCGGGAGTGCACCATTGTGGGGCAGGGGATAGGCGCGGCCTTGCGCGGCTTGCGGCCCATTGCCGAGGTGCAGTACCTCGACTACCTGCTCTACGCCATTCAGATTCTTTCCGACGACCTTGCCAGCCTGCAATACCGCACCAAAGGCGGCCAGAAAGCGCCCCTGATTGTGCGGACGCGCGGGCACCGTTTGGAAGGCATTTGGCACTCTGGTTCGCCCATTCAGATGATTTTGGGTTCTATTCGGGGGATGAAGCTGCTGGTGCCGCGCAACATGACGCAGGCCGCCGGCTTCTATAATACCCTGTTGCGCTCTGACGAGCCGGCTCTCGTGATTGAGTGCCTGAACGGATACCGCCTCAAGGAGCAGATTCCGACCAACGTGGGCGAGTTTACCCTACCCCTGGGCGTGCCCGAAGTGCTGCTCGAAGGCTCCGACGTGACGGTGGTAACCTACGGCTCTATGTGCCGCATCGTACTAGATGCGGCCCAGCAGCTGGCCGAGGTAGGGATTTCGGTGGAAGTGATAGACGTACAGACGCTACTACCCTTCGACACCCAGCACAGCCTGGCAGACAGCCTGCGCAAAACCAGCCGCGTGGTGTTTGCCGACGAGGACGTGCCCGGCGGCGCTACCTCCTACATGATGCAGCAGGTGCTGGACGGGCAGCAGGCCTACCGCTACCTCGATGCCCAGCCGCGCTGCATCTCCGCCCAGGCCCACCGCCCGCCCTACGGCTCTGACGGCGACTACTTCAGCAAGCCCAACGCCGAAGATGTGTTCGACACGGTGTATGAGCTGCTGCACGAAGCCAACCCCAAGCAGTATCCAGCTATCTACTAGCTGCTAAAAGCCATCGGGCCGTCATGCAAATGAAAGCATGACGGCCCGATGGCTTTTAGCAGCTAGCGTACTGCCCTTACTTGGCCGTAATAGGGTCAGTTATTACCTCATTACTTAGATTCAGCGAGCGGTCGGCAATAGATACTTTGAAGCGAACCTTAGAGCCAGTTGGAAAGGTTGTATCAAAAATTTGAAGGTCAAAGCTGAGGTTGCCACGCTTGGGCTCTTTGCGGTCATCCGAGCTGATGCGGGGGAAGCGGCTGTCGTAAGGGAAGGCCAGATTGTAATCGACATACGTGTCGCCCTGCAAAACCTGTGGCTGGAAGAAGTAGTTATTGTTGAATTTGTTCTTCGTGCCGTCACTATTTGTTTCGCCGTAGGGTGGGTTTGTTTCCCCATTGTCCAAGCCTAAATCACCGTCGCCATCCCGAAAAGAAATGGTTACCCGCACCGCGTCATAAGGGGTGCCGTCTTGCTCGGCTCGCGTTGCGGTGATGCTCTTGAATTCAATGCTCGGCGTATCGGGGTAGTCGGGCGCCGTGAGGCACGACGATACAGTGGCCCCGGCTAGCAGGAAAGAAACACCCAGTGCAAGCGTACGGATAGGGAGCATAAGAGGCAGCGTATAAGACCCGAAAAAAGACGTTTCAGACGGCAACAAGGTACAAATTTCCCAACGAAGCGGGCAGTTGTTTGTTGTACGCTCACAACCCCAACATCACCTAATGAGTTTCCGGCAAACCTACCTGCAAGCCCTACCCCATTTGACGGTGGAGCAAGCAGAAGAAACCGCTCTTGCGCTATTTCGCTACCAAGCCGCGCACTGTCCGCCCTACGCGGCCTACCTCACCCAGCTTGGCTGCAACCCACAGGCCGTGCACCAGCTCACGGATATTCCCTTCCTACCCATCGAGTTTTTCAAAACTCACGACGTCCGTACCGACCCGCAGGATTGGGAAGGGCAGGAGCTGTTTCTGAGCAGCGGCACTACCCTGCAACAGCGCAGCCGCCACCAGCTCCGCGACCCGCAGCTCTACCGCGACAATGCCGTTCGCATCTTCGAGCAGTTCTACGGCCCACTCACCAGCTGGACTTTTCTAGCCCTGTTGCCGTCCTACCTAGAGCAGGGTAACTCGTCGTTGGTAGCCATGATTGACGATTTTGCCCGTCGCTCGGGACAGACGCACGAGGCGTTTTTTCTGCGCGACCATGCCGCCTTGCTGGCTACTCTGGCTGAAGCGAAGCAAGACCCAAGCCGCCACATTATGCTGTTTGGCGTCAGCTACGCACTACTGGATCTGGCAGCCGAATATGGCCCTGTGCCCGAGTTGCAAGACCTCACCGTGCTGGAAACCGGCGGCATGAAGGGTAGGCGGCGCGAGATGATCCGGGAAGAGTTACACCAGGAGTTGCAACAGGCGTTTGGTCTTGGTGGCATCCACTCCGAGTACGGCATGACGGAGCTGCTGAGCCAGGCCTACAGCTTCGGCGACGGCCGCTTCCACGCGCCCGCCCAACTGCGCGTGTTCCTACGCGACCCCAGCGACCCATTCGCCGTCAGTAACCACCGCCCTGACGGCGCCCTCAACGTCATCGACCTTGCCAACGTGGACAGTTGCGCTTTCATCGAAACCAAAGACCTAGCGCGAATGCACCCCGACGGTTCGTTTGAGGTGCTGGGTAGGATGGATAACTCCGACGTGCGTGGCTGCAATCAGATGGCGTAGGGGGTAGGGCGTTGGACAAAAAAGAACGTCATTCCGAGCTTGCCGAGGAATCTCGCGTGCTGACGAAAGATAGTATCTGCCATCAGCACACGAGATTCCTCGGCAAGCTCGGAATGACGTTCTATTAGATCTATTTAGCGCTTATTTCCCTGCAAACGCTTTAGCGTCGGTTTCGGAAATAGTGTCGTCGCTCATGATAACCAGGCGCTCTACCACGTTGCGCAGCTCACGGATATTGCCACGCCAGTCGAGGTTTTGTAGGTACTTCATGGCGGCGGGGTCTACCTTCTTGGGCTTGTTGCCGTAGTCGCCGGCAATGTCGGCCAGGAACTTGGTGATGAGAGCTGGAATGTCGTCGCGTCGGTCGTTGAGCGGTGGTACCTGAATGAGGATAACCGAGAGGCGATGGTACAAGTCCTCACGAAAGTTGCGGTCGGCAATTTCCTGCAACAGGTTTTTGTTGGTAGCGGCCAGCACGCGCACGTTCACCGAAATTTCCTTCTCGCCGCCTACCCTGGTAATCTTGTTTTCCTGCAAGGCCCGCAACACTTTGGCCTGCGCCGAAAGGCTCATGTCCCCGATTTCGTCCAGGAACAAGGTGCCGCCGTCGGCCTGCTCAAACTTGCCGATGCGCTGCTTTACGGCCGAAGTAAACGAGCCTTTTTCGTGGCCGAATAGCTCGCTTTCAATGAGTTCGGAAGGAATGGCGGCGCAGTTTACCTCAATCAGAGGGCCGTTGTTGCGGCTGCTTAGCTCGTGCAGCTGGCGGGCTACCATTTCCTTGCCGGCGCCGTTGGGGCCGGTGATGAGCACACGGGCATCGGTGGGGGCTACCTTCTCAATGGCCTTGCGTACCACTTCCAAAGACGGCGAGGCGCCTACCATTTGCGAGTTCTTGGCTACCTTTTTCTTGAGCGTCTTGGTTTCGGCTACCAGCTTGGTACGGTCCAGGGCGTTGCGCACAGTGATGAGCAGACGGTTGAGGTCTGGCGGCTTTTGCAGGAAATCGTAGGCGCCCTTCTTGGTGGCGTCCACGGCCGTGTCGATGTTGCCGTGAGCCGAAATCATGATAAAGGCCGCGTCGGGCGCTACGATCTGGGCGCGCTCCAACACCTCAATGCCATCCATTTTGGGCATTTTGATGTCGCAGAGCACGACGTCGTACTTGTCTTTGATCAGCATATCGAGGCCGGTGGGGCCGTCCTCGGCCTGGTCGACTTTATAGCTTTCGTACTCCAGAATTTCCTTCAGAGTATTCCGGATAGCTTTTTCGTCGTCGATGATGAGAATACGAGGCATGAAACTAGAAAGAAGGCGAGTGGTGCGTAATAGAGCGAAGGTAGCAAAAAGCCATGGGCAGCCGCACAGTAGACGGATGCTGCCGTACAACTGTACTGTCAGGCTACCCCGGTGGCAAAGCTAATACAGCTATATACGATGGGCAGTGCGGTGGTAGTTTGCATGGCAGCTCAATAAATAAACAATGGCTCTGTTCTGTGGCTTTTACAGACGCACGCGCACTATAGTACGGCCAACGCATCGGTGAAAGCAACCGTCAGCCGTTGGCCGCGTTATTTGCCAACATCACCCCACGCTTTCCTCCATGAAAAACACCCTGACTCGTTTTTTACTACCCGCCACGGCCGTAGCCGGTAGCCTTGCGCTGTATGCGCTAACTCCTCCGGCCCGGGTAGTGCCCGACGCCGATAACGCCGGCCTGAAGCTGCCGGCTGGCTTTGGCGCGTTGGTAGCCGCTGAAACCGGTGGCCGCGCCCGCCATATCACCGTCACGCCCCAGGGCGTACTCTATGTAAAGCTAAGCCGAGTGAAAGACGGCAAAGGTATCTTGACACTGCACCCTACCAGCACCGGCAAAGCCACCATTGCGGGCGGTTTTGGTAGCTACGGCGGCACGGGCATGTACAACAAAGACGGCTACCTCTACGCTTCGTCTGATGAGGATGTATACCGCTATAAGCTCGACAGCAAAGGCGAAGTAACGAATCCTACCCAGCCAGAGAAGGTGATAACCGGCCTGATTAACCGCAAGCAGCACGAGAGTAAATCGGTGGTGCTCGACAACAGCGGCAATATCTACGTGAACGTGGGCGCTTACTCTAACTCCTGCCAGGAGCGCGACCGGCGCCCTGGTTCTATGGGGATGCCCAATTGCCCCGTGCTGGACTCGGCTGGTGGTATCTGGCAGTTCAAAGCCAACAAGCTGAACCAGCACTATGGCGACGGCGCCCGTTACGCCACGGGCCTGCGCAATGTGGTAGGGCTGGATTGGAATCAGCAAGACAACCAGCTGTTTGTGATGCAGCACGGTCGCGACCAGCTGCAAACGCTGTTTCCGGACAAATACACCGAGAAAGAATCGGCGCAGTTGCCAGCCGAGTGTATGTATGCGCTCAACAAAGGCGATAACGCGGGCTGGCCCTACATCTACTACAACCCCGAAACGAACAAGAAGATGATGGCGCCCGAGTACGGCGGCGACGGCAAGAAGACGGTTGATGATAAATACATCGATCCGGCGGCGGCCTACCCGGCGCACATGGCCCCCAACGGCCTGCTGTTCTACACTGGCTCTATGTTCCCGGAGAAGTATAAGAACGGCGCCTTCATTGCCTTCCACGGCTCGTGGAACCGTGCTCCTGAGCCCCAAAAAGGCTATTTTGTAGTGTTTCAGCCCTTCAAAAACGGCAAGCCCAGCGGCAATTGGGAAGTATTTGCCGATAACTTTGCCGGCTCACCCGAGAAAGCCGCATCCGGCCGCGCCGACCACCGCCCCTGCGGCCTGGCCCAGGCGCCCGACGGCTCGCTCTACGTCTCCGACGACGTGAAGGGCACTATCTACCGCATTGTGTACAACAAAAAATAATGAAGTCTCCCCTCCTAATTGCTGCCTTTGCGCTGCTTTCCCTACCTGCTCTAGCACAAAAAAAACCGGCAACGCCTACCCAAAAGCCAGCTGCATCGGCCGTTTCGGGGAGCGTGTTGGCTTCGGGTAAGAAGGTATACACGCAAAACTGCCTGACCTGCCACATGGCTGATGCCGGCGGCGTGCAGAACATGAACCCGCCTCTTATCAAGACGAGCTATGTGCTGGGCGATAAAACCCGCCTCATCAATGTGTTGCTCAACGGTATGGAGGATCAGGAAATCGACGGCGAATCATACCAGAACGTGATGCCCGCCCACGATTTCCTCACCGACCAGCAAATTGCTGATGTGCTCACCTACGTGCGCAATAGCTTTGGCAACAAGGCCAGCGCCGTACAGGTAGGGGAGGTGAAAACTGCTCGCGCCGCGAAGAAAAGTAAGTAAGGGTTTTACCCCTGCTGCTTCTCCTAGGAAGAAGTAAAAAGGCCGCCGCAACAACTGTTGCGGCGGCCTTTTTGGTAGTGGGTAATGAGTCTGTAAGCCGGGTTTTGTACGCGTTGCCGCGCCTCCACCATTTATCTAGGCCAGTCCTCGCGGAAAGGCTCCATCAACCTACCCACGGACGCCGGACGAGCCGCCCGGTGCCCCGGCCCGAGGACCGGAGCGTATCCGCTTATTTGGTCTTTCAACCCCTGAGGTTTACCCAGCCGGCATGGTTGCCCAGCCGCTGGTGCGCTCTTACCGCACCTTTTCACCCTTACCGAAAGGTGAGGTATGAAATTGTGAAATTATGAGGTACTGCTACTTCACAACTTCGCCTTTCACAACTTCACTATCCGGCGGTAATTTTCTGTGGCACTGGCTGTCCGAAGTTGCTTTACGCTTCTCCGTCCTTCCCGTTAGGAAGCAGGGTGCTCTGCGTTGCCCGGACTTTCCTCGTCGCCCGAAAGCGCCGCGGTGGAGCGACTCATTACAGAAGCAAAGGTAGTGCAATGGCGAATAGCAGCGCATTTGGCTTGCGAGAATCTGCGTTTAATACAGCTATTTTCTAATATAAGGCCTGAATTATTTTTCAGAGCGTTAGTATGAAAAAGCTAATAAAAGGACTAGTTTGATGAGCCAATTACACTCGTAATCGATTTCTGATTATGGAACAGTTGGTAATCAGCTCTTTTTGAACACTTCTTTTCTTCCTTCCAAATTTCAGTAGCATGCAGAAAAAAGTACATCACCTGCGTTTCTCTTCCTGGGCACTGGTAGCGGCCGTAGCGGCTGGTGCCGCTACCCTCACCGCCTGCTCCGACGAAATGGCCATGCCATCGGAACCGGTAGTTGCTACCGTGACCGACGATGCTAAATTGGCAGACGAGGTAATAGCTGGCCAATACATTGTGGTATTGAAAGAGGGCGCTGTAGCCACTACCCAGGCAGATAACTATGAGGGCAAGGTTAAAAAAGTAAAAGCCAAAGCCTATGGTTTGTTGAAAGCCCATGGGCTGAGCGAGCAGGCTGTGGGCCACGCCTATGGTCATGTGCTGAAAGGATTTTCGGCTAAGCTGTCAGCCGCTGAAGCTGCCGGATTGCGCATGGATGCCAACGTAGCCTATATAGAGGAAGACAAGGTTATTTCCTTGGGCAAACCAGCTGGTGGCGGCGGCACTGCCACGCCTACCCAAACCATACCCGACGGCATTGCGCGGGTAGGCTACGGCGACGGCACCGGCAAAACAGCCTGGGTAATTGATACCGGCATTGACCTGGACCACCCCGATTTGAAAGTGGATGTAGCGCGCAGCCGCTCCTTCCTGACCAGCGGCAAAGGCTATACGTCTCCCGACGATGGCAACGGCCACGGCACGCACGTAGCGGGCACCATTGCGGCCCTCAACAACAGCATCGGCGTAGTAGGGGTAGCCGCAGGCGCCTCAGTGGTAGCGGTGCGCGTGCTCGACTCGCGTGGCAGCGGTTCCAACTCCGGGGTTATTGCGGGCGTTGACTACGTAGGTGGCAACGGCAAAGCCGGTGATGTGGCCAATATGAGCCTGGGCGGCGGCGTATCGCAAGCCCTCGATGATGCCGTGCTACGTGCCTCGCAAGGCGGCGTGCTGTTTGCCCTAGCTGCCGGCAACGAAACCGACAATGCCAACAACCACTCGCCAGCCCGCGTGAATGGCGCCAACATCTTCACCATCTCTGCCATGAACAACTCCGACAACTGGGCGTCGTTCTCCAACTACGGCAACCCACCCATCGACTACTGCATGCCCGGCGTAAACATCCAGTCTACCTGGATGGGTGGCGGGTACAACACCATCAGTGGTACTTCTATGGCTACCCCACACATGGCGGGCGTGCTGCTCATGAAGGGTAAGAGCTTCACGACCAGCGGCACCGTGAAAAACGACCCCGACGGCAACGCTGACCCGATTGCGCATTTGTAGAATAGCTGCGCTATAGAAAAGGCCGCCGCAACCTAGGTTGCGGCGGCCTTTTTGCTATAAACAGAAGCTTTGTTTGATCTTTCTCCTTTTCTTTCGACGCTACATTGGGGCGGCTTATAAAAGTATTAGATATAAATGGCTGTTATTTTTTTCCTTCTGGCATATCTTCCTCAAAGCTTTCTGTTAGCTTCTCCATCTCTATCCAGTGTAAAGTTAAATCGATAAGCTTTTTTAAATCCTCTAAATTTTTTCCCTCCCATTTTCTAACATAATGCGTTTCATCATTGCCTAACCAAACTGCACGCTTAGCTACTGATTTTACTTTTGTATCAGTGACGTAAGTATCTATACACTGCATCAACATTTTCTTCTCAATATTTTCTCTCAAATCGACTCTTTGACTAATAGCATAATCTTTGATTAAAAACTCTAGAGCTTTCCTGTATCCTCCTCCACAAATTTCTAAAAGTTTATACTGCTCAGCATGGAATGCTTCATTGTAAATTTTTTCGAATGTAGGTGATATATTTATTATATTATCTGAAAATACTTTTTGGTGTAAACTGCTATTATTTTTAGTGGATATAAATACGAATTCTTTTTTACTTTCAGATAGAGGAACGGAATTCTTATTTAGATATAAGCCAATGAATGCGTTATTACAATTTCTATTAGGACATACAAGTAGTGCTTCAAGAAACTCTTCGTCTCTTCTTATATAACCATTGATTATGTACGGACGAATGTTCTTATGACAATGAGGGCATTCGTCCGGCAAATCAAGGATGGTTGCACTTCCAAGATTGGTGCTGATAGAAAACGTAGTTACGTTCATATTTGCTAGAATTTATTAATATATAAAATTTTACCTACCCTCCCACACATTATCCTTCGGGAAGCTATCCGGCACGTAGGTGCTGCCTAGCACCATGCGCTTAGCTATTTTGGTGGTTGGAATGTCCAGCGTAACGGAGGTGTTGCCGGATTGCCACGCGGCTACGGAACGGTGCAGTTTGGTGGTAGTGCCGTCCGTGAAAGTCACCGTGAGGTCTACCGGGACGGGCTTGGTGCCTTTAGCGGCTATAGTTATCTGGTAGCCGGTGGCTTGCTTGGCCACGGTTTGAATGGCCAAGTCGGGGTAGCCCAGGTCGAAGTACCAACGCTGCCAGAACCAGTTCATATTTTGGCCCGCCCCGGCGTTCATCGAGTTGAAGAAGTCGTAGGGCATGGGGTGCTTGCCGTGCCAGTTGCGAATGTAGGTGTGCAGGGCCTTGGTAAACAGCTCGTCGCCGAGCATATCCTTCACGTAGAGGTAGCCCAGGGCCGGCTTGGGGTAGGAGTTGAGGTAGAACGGCGTGCCCGACTGCTGCGTGGTGAGCGTGACGATGGGCATATCCTGCTCGGTGTGGGCAAAGCGGGCGTAGGGCGTCACGCCGTACTCGTCCACCACTTTGGGGTCGATGAGGGGCGAGATGATCCACTCCCCAATGGTGGCCCAGCCTTCGTCCATCCAGCCGTATTTGGTTTCGTTGATGCCCATGTAGAACGGGAACATCGTGTGGAAAATCTCGTGGTCGGTGAGCGTGATGGCGTCCTCGCGGGTTTTGGTGGGGTTGTCGTTCACCATCATCGGGTACTCCATCTGGTCGAGGCCGTCGAACACGGTTTCGTGGGGGTAGGGGAAGGGCCACTTCGGGAAGGTGTAGCTCATGGCCTCCACCGTGCGGCGGGCAAACTGAATGACTTCCTCGAAATCCTTGTGCTTGGGATTATACACGGCATCAACGCGGGTGCGGCGCTTGGTAGCGGGGTCTACCACCAGGCTGCTGGCCTGCCACGCGTAGTGGTCCGCCGTCGCAAACACGAAATCCACCACGTCGTCGGCTTCAAAGTGCCAGGTATTCTGCGCGTTGGATGCTGTGATGCCTTTGCGCTTGGCGTCGGCGGCACTGATGATGGTGGTGATGTTGTCCTTGCGTTCGGCCTCTTGCAGGCGCTGCGCATACTTTTTCTGCAACACCTGCGGGGCATTGGTGAGCGTGCCGGTAGCCCACACCACAAAATCCTTGGGCACTGTGATGTCGGCTTTGAAGTTGCAGAAGTCGTTGTACAGCTCCGCCGAACCAGTGTAGGGTAGGCGGTTCCAGCCATCAACATCGTCATACACCGCAATACGCGGGAAGAAATACGCCACGAAATCGGCCCCTGGCTCTACCTCGCCGGTGCGCTGGTGTGAGCCTTTGTTGAGGGTGTAGGAGTAGGCAACGGTTACGTGGGCCGTCTGCTTCGGGCCGATGGCCTTCGGCACGGACACCGTCATATTGGTGGCATCAATGCGCCGCTGACTCTCGTCGGTGGGCTGGCCGTTGATGGTCAACTGCTCAATCTGCACGCCGTCGGTGAGGTCGGCGGGAGAGAAATGCGAGTCGCGCGGAGCGCCTTTCTGGTAAATATTGGGGTAGAGCTTGAACAGCAGCTGCCGCAGCGAGTCGGGGCTATTGTTCTGATAGGCAATATCTACGGTGCCTTTCAGCAGGCGGGAGGTAGGATTGAAGCTGACCTTGAGGGTGTAGTCGGCCGTGTTCTGCCAGTAGTTGGGGCCGGGTAGGCCGCTCTCGGCGCGGGTGCCTTTGGCGTAGGTAGCCTCCAGGTTGCGCGGAATAGGTAGGGATTGTTGCGCCTGCGCGGCAAAGAAGCCAAGCGCAAGGAAAGAGGCAAGCGAAAGGGTACGGAACATGGCGCAAAGTACGCAATAAGCGAGCCTGCCTTTCCTATAGGCAGGTTCAAGGAATAGCCAGGCAGGAAAAACAGAACGTCATTTCGAGCTCGTCGAGAAATCTCGCGTGCTCCCGGTAATTCAATTAGCAGGAATTACCGGGAGCACGCGAGATTTCTCGACGAGCTCGAAATGACGTTCTGTTTTCTGTTCTTACTTCAGCCGCACCAGGGTAGCGCCGTAGCCAAACTTCTCCTTGCGGGCATCCTCGAAAAACTTGATGTCTTTGTTCCGGCTCAGCTGCTTGTGAATTTCCTTGCGCAACGTGCCATTGCCGGCCCCGTGGATAAACACGATTTCGTGCATGTTGGTGGCCAACGCCCGCGACAGCGCATCCTCAAACACGTCTAGCTGGAGCTTGAGCATGGCGGTATTGCTGAGGCCATCGGCGCCTTCCGGCCGCAGGGCTTCAATGTGCAGGTCCAGCTCGTGGGGCGGGGCCACCAGGGCCTTCACGGGCTCGGGAGCAGGCGCCACGGCGGCGGGCTTGGCAGGTGCGTCGCCGGAGAGCTGGGCCTTGAGGGTTTCGGCCAGCTTGTCGGGGGTAGGCGGCGCGAGGGGCACGGCCGGTTTCTCATCGAGCTGAAAGAGGTAGGCTTCTTTCTGGATGATGGGCGCCTGCTGCCGGCTCTTGTAGAAGGTAGCGGCTTTGAACTGGGTGCGCTTACTCAGCAGGTCGTATGCGGTGGTGCCGTTGAGCTGGTGGGGTAGGAGCTGCACCAACACGGCGGGCCATTTGTCAAAATCCTTCAAATGCCAGTGTCCTAAGGGTTTGCTGGCGGATTTGGCGTCGAGCTTGTCGGACGCCAGGCCACGGTAGGTGCCATCGGGGCGCTCCTCGCCGTAGGTGTAGAGCACATCGGCATCGGTGTTGTTGATGACGTGCACCGCCAACAACTCCGGCGACTGGTGTACCAGTGCCAGGTACAGGCCCTTGGCAATCTTGACGGGGGGCGGGGTAGGGGCACCGCCTTTTTTGGTAGGAGCCGATGCCGCAGTTGGTTGCTCCCCGGCCGCCTGTGCCGCGCGGGCGGCGCCGCTGCTGGCGGCTTTGCGCTCGTTGGCCACGGCGGCGGCCGTTTTGCCGAAGGCTTTCTGCTCCTCGGCGGCTACCACCACCACCTCCCGGCGCAGTACCGGAATCGTGAAATCATTATCAATGGCAACTTCCACCAGCTCATTATCGAGCAGGCGGGTAACGATGCCCTCTTCGCGGCCGGTCAGCAGCCGCACTCTATCTCCTACTTGCATATATACGATGAGATGGGTTCAATTCAGATTAGAACAAATGTAACGGCCAAAAGGTGGTCGCGTTGCTTGTCAGCTCGTCGGCGCGCATCACCAGGGTTGAAACGCTGGTCTACGGAGCGGTTAAAAAACGCACACTGTACAATCCAGAGCTTTAACCCTAGAAAATAGACATCCACGAAATCCTCAGCATCCGAGCGAATCCGTGGCTCAGACTAATAGTATAAGCCGTGCAGTATCAGGCCGCGCCGGTTGTTATACTCCAGAGCGGGCGCGGGTAAATGGAAAATGCTGGCTACGTAGAACACACGGCGCAGCAGCTTGCTATGGGTAGGGATGCGGCGCAGGTCCACGTCTAGGGTGAGGTAGTATTGGCGGTAGGCGCGCAGGCCCAGGGCGGCGTTGGCATCGGCATCGTTATACACCATTTGCTGGGCGCCGTAGCCTACTGCTGGCTGTAGCCAACGCGGCCAGCGCGAAGCGGCAGGCATAAACGCGCCCACATCGAAGGCCAGCCAGTAGGTCTGGCCGTTGTAGTCTTTCAGCAGGCGCTCGGCAAACGAGCGGCCCAGCACGTTGGGCCGCATGGGCGCGTAGCGTGTGGTCCGGAAAGACACTTTGGGCATGATGCGGACTTCATTCCAGGCCAGCTGCTGCCCAATCAGCCCCACCGAGCCCAGAAAATTAGCCGCCAGATCGGTGGCCGAGGCACCATACTCGGGGTCACGGCCGTCGAGGATTTCGATGGGACTTTGGAGTATAAACCCCACGAAGCCGCCGTACCAAATGGCCTTGCGGTCGTCTAGGCCCGCCCAACGCAGCATGTCTACGGCGCCTCTGCTCTCGTGAAACGCGCCCCAGAAGTGCCCGGCTTTGTCGAGCTGCTTCCACTCGGGTAAGTCATTGAACCAATGAAAGCTACTTCGCTCACCGGTGTACCAGCCCTGGCTGAGCGCGTAGGTGAGGCCGGTGTAGCCTACTACTAATCCGCCGGCCAGCAGGGGTAGACGGCGGGTGAGGCGTGCCTGCCGAACCGAATCGATAGGGGAGAAGCGGTGGACAAAGGGCGACGTGAGAGGAGCGAGCAGGCCAACGGGCTGCATAGCGGCCTTGTGCTCTGCTACTTCCTGTGCGGTTGCTGGTAGGTAGGAGAAGCTCAGCCCTATCCAAACTACAAACCAGCAGCAACGGGAACAATAAGGTAGCATGACAACACGAAAATCAGCGGCAAAAAACAAAGCTACGCACAAAATGCGGGTGCAATTTTATGTTGGTAAAAGGCCATGCGTACCTTTGCTATGCAAACGATTACGGAACTGAAAACAGCATTTTCCGTACGGGTTTGCTTCTGCGTTGCTTTTCCAAATTCCCACTTTTCTTCTTGAGTATATGAAAACACTTCGACTCCTTTGGGTGCTGCTGGCTATGCTGGTTGGTACGCCGGCCGCTTGGGCACAGGTCGTGACCGTCACACCTGCTTTCTTCCGCTCCACCGATCAGGTGACGCTCACCTTCGACGCCACGCAAGGCAGTGGCGGTCTAGCCACCTATACCGGCGACGTGTACATCTACACTGGCGTGATTACCGATAAAAGCGCCAACGGCGACGACTGGCGCTACCTGGTCAATTCTAATTTTGGCGCGCCCACAGCGGCCGAGAAAATGACCCCGCTAGGCAATCATAAGTACAGTATCACCTTCACGCCGCGTACCTTCTACCCCGGCCTCGCGGCGACGAACGAAGTAATTAAGCAGCTGGCGATGGTGTTTCGGGGCACCGGTGGCACCCCCGAAGGTAAAGGCGCTGGCAACAGCAACATCTACGTGAACGTGGGCCTGAGTGTGGCCTTCACCAGCCCTAGCGCGGCTACTACCACGGTTGCGGCGGGTAGCACCCTGACCGTGACGGGCACTGCCACTGCGGCCGCTACCCTCACCCTCACGCTGAACGGCACGCAGGTGGCGCAGCAGACCAACGCTACGTCGCTGTCAACCAGCGTAACGTTCACCCAAACCGGCGCAAACACGCTGGTGCTCACCGCCACCGATGGCACAACCACGACTACGGCCACCGCCACCGTGCTCGTGCCGCCCGCCGTGACCACCGCCGCGCTGCCCGCCGGCGCCAACGTCAATGGCATCACCTACCTCAACAATGGCACCTCGGCTATTCTGACCCTGACGGCCCCCAACAAGAGCTACGTCTACGTGCTGGGCGATTTCAACAACTGGCAAAAGAGCAGCGCGGGGCTGATGAAGAAGACGGCTACTGTCGACTCAGATCCGGCCACGGGCCGTTGGTGGGTGCAGGTGGATGGGCTGACGCCCGGCCAGGAGTACGCCTACCAGTTTTTGGTGGATGAGCAGCTACGCATTGCCGACCCCTTCTGCGAAAAGGTACTCGACCCCAACAACGACCAGTACATCAATACGGCGGCTTACACGGTATATCCCAACCTGAAAGCCTACCCCACGGGCCAGACCACCGGCATTGTGTCGGTGCTGCAAAGCAACCAGACGGCCTACACCTGGACTACCACCAACTTCCAGCGGCCGGCCCGCACCAACATGGTGATTTACGAGCTGCTGGTGCGCGACTTCACCGCCCGCCACGACTACAAGACCCTGACCGATACGCTGGGCTATTTGCAGCGTCTGGGCATCAACACCATCGAGCTGATGCCCGTTAACGAATTTGAGGGCAACGAAAGCTGGGGCTACAACCCCTCATTCTACTTCGCTCCCGACAAGTACTACGGCACCAAAAACGACCTCAAAAAGCTGATTGACGAGTGCCACCGTCGCGGCATGGCCGTGGTGCTGGACATGGTGCTGAACCACTCCTTCGGCCAGTCGCCGATGGTGCAGCTGTATTTTGATGGCGACAGGCCGGCCGCCAACAGTCCGTGGTTCAACCAGACGGCCAAGCACCCCTACAACGTGGGCTACGATTTCAACCACGAAAGCGCCTACACCAAATACTTCTCGAAGCGCGTGATACAGCACTGGCTGCAAGAGTACCACATTGATGGCTACCGCTACGACCTGGCCGGCGGTTTCAGCCAAGTAGAGAAAACTACAGACACTTACGATGCCGTGTATGACCCCACGCGCGTAGCTATTTGGAAGGACTACTATGATTACCAGATGAGCGTGGATAATACGTCCTACCCCATTTTGGAGTCGTTTGCTGCTAACAAAGAGGGGAAAGAGTTGGCTGACTACGGTATGATGCTGTGGGGCAACCTGCACTACAATTACAAGCAGGCCGCCTTAGGATACAGCGACGGCTGGGACTTCAACTGGGGCTACTACCGCCAGCGCGACTGGAACCAGCCCAACCTCGTGACCTACATGGAAAGCCACGATGAGGACCGTTTGATGTACGAAAACCTGATGTATGGCAATAGCAATGGTAGCTACAACATAAAGGATTTGGCTACGGGCCTGAAGCGCAGCGAACTGGCGGCAGCCTTTTTCTTCACTGTGCCCGGCCCGCGCCTGATGTGGCAGTTTGGTGAGGTAGGCTACGATTACAGCATCAACGTGTGCTCTGATGGCACCACCATCAGCAACGACTGTCGCCTCAGCAACAAGCCCATCCGCTGGGACTACTACCAGCAGGCCGACCGCCGCCACCTCTACGACACCTACCGCGCCCTGATTGCACTGAAAAAGCAGCCGGTGTTTGCCGCGCCTACCGCCTTCTCGCAGGAACTGACTGGGCAGGCCAAGGCCATTCATTTGTCAAACAACGACCTGAGCGTGACCGTGCTGGGCAACTTCGGCGTGACGGCTACTACCATCGACCCCAAATTTCAGCAAACTGGTATCTGGTACAACTACCTCACTAGCACGCCAATGAACGTGGCCGATGCTAACGCCACCATCACGCTGCAACCCGGCCAGTACTTTGTATACACCAGCAAACCCATCACCAAGCCCGCCAACTCGGTGCTACCTGTGAAGGGCGCGCAGGCGCTAAATGGCCTTAAATTGCTGGCCTCGCCCAACCCTACGGGTAGCACCGCCACACTCTACTACGAGCTAAGCACCGCCGCGCCTACCGTAACGGTAACGGTGCAGAACATACTGGGCGCCACCGTGCGCACTGTGCCCGTAGCGGGCCGCCAGGCCAGCGGAACCCACGAACTGGTATTGCCCGTAGCCAACCTATCCAACGGTATCTACTTCGTGCACCTCACGGCCGGCACGCAGCAGCAAACCACGCGTCTGGTGGTGCAGCACTAGGTTGGCTTCAGAATAAGTATATGCCGTAGAGACACAACATTTTGTGTCTCGTCGTTGCACGACCTGCGTTGAAGCGCTGGCTAAACAACATCAGCAACGACGAGACACAAAATGTTGTGTCTCTACAGCGTGTACTGACCTGGATGTAGCGCTAATTAGGCTGGTGCTTGGCCTATAAATACGCTAGGCAGAAGTTTATCCTATGTTCGTGTACCTGCCGTATTTGCGGCGACTGAGCAGGAAAAGAGGGGAGTAAGATTCATACGTTTAGGAGCCGTCGAGCTCGTGTTTAATGAGAATCCCTCCTCTTTTCTAGCGCTACTTTGGACCGTTCCATGAGGCCACAGAGCCTGTATTAGGATAAGAAAGATGCGCTAGAAGTCCTGCTTACGGATCGCTCCTTTCACTTCATTCTTCTCGCCAGCTATGGATCCGCAACTTCCTCTTCCCGTCGTGGGCATTGACATCAGCAAAGCCACGCTCGCCGTGTGCTACCAGGTAAATCAGCAGGTGAAGCATCTAGAAGTCAGCAATGACAAAGCGGGCTTTCAGCAACTTCTCGAAGCTTGTGGTGCGCAGTGTCTGTTTGTGCTGGAAGCCACTGGCGCCTACTACTTAGCGCTGGCCTACCACCTGCACGAGCAGGGAGGCCAAGTGGCCGTACTCAATCCACTCGTCATTCGTCGCTTCATTCAAATGCATTTGAGCAAAGGCAAAAGTGACCGCAAGGATGCCCAATGGTTGCTGCGCTATGGCCAGCAGCAGACGGTCAAGGTGTGGCAACCCGATGAGCAGGTGCTGGTCGAGTGTCGGCAACTCGAGCAAGTCAACGAGCAACTGCTCAAGCAGAAAACCATGGTCAGCAATTCGTTAGAGGCCCTGCAGCAACAACCCGTGATCAGTCAGTTGGCCCACCAACACCTGCAGCACACCTTACAACTCCTCACCCAGCAGGTGCAAGCCGTCGAAGCCGAACTGCTCGGTTTACTGGAGCAGCGCTTCCAGGCGGAGATGACGTTGTTGTGTTCGATTCCTGGGATTGGGCGCAAGACGGCGGGCATGCTGCTTTTGTTTGCCGGCGGCTTCCGGCAGTTCGACAACTACCGGCAACTCATTGCCCTAGCCGGCCTCTCCCCCCGCGAACACACGTCCGGCACCAGTGTGCGGGGCAAGGTCCGCATTACGAAGATGGGCGGTGGGTTGATCCGGGGCAAGCTGTTCATGTGCAGCTTTACCGCCAAGAAATGCAATGCCGCCTGTAAAGCCTTGTATGACCGACTCGTGGCCAAAGGCAAGAATGGCAAAGTCGCCCTGATTGCCGTCTGCAACAAGCTGCTCAAGCAAGCCTTTGCCATTGTCAAGTCGGGCCAGCCGTATCAAGCCGATTTTACCTCCAAACTTGCCCGCAACGCTTGACTTTTAACACCGTTCATTAAACGCAAAAGGCGGCTCCAACAGGAGCCGCCTTTTGCGTTTAGTAAACTGTCATATCAAGCTTGTGGAACCATGCCCGCTAGTAGCACTCACGGGAGAGGCGCTTCGTCTGCGCTTAGCATGACGATCAACAAATCAATCTACTTCTTGCTGAGCACCGTGTGGTACGTTACCAGATCATCGATAGGGGAGCGGATGATTTTGCCGACTTCCATATTGTGGTTTTTGGCGGCCTGCGTGAGGGCATCACGGAAGTTGTAGCCCACCGAACCGATACAGTTGAAGCTGTATTCCTGATAGTTAGGGTAATGCACCACCAGGTTTTCGAAGAACGTGTTGAAGCCTTCCAGCACGATTTCGCGGCAGTAGCTCACGTTGTTGTGGTCGTAGGCAAACTTGGCGAAGCTGGCCAGGAAGCGGTTGGGTAGGGACTGGTTATAGAGACGGTCGAAGATTTCCTCGTTGTCCAGCCCATACTGCTCTTTGAAAGCCTCCTGGAGGCCATCGGGAAGGTAGCCGCGCATGTAGTCGCGCAGCAGGCGCTTGCCAATGAACGAGCCCGAGCCCTCGTCGCCCAGAAAGTAGCCCAGCGAGTCGATGTTCAGCGTTACGTCTTTGCCGTCGTAAAGAGCGGTGTTGGTACCTGTGCCCAGAATAGCGGCAAAGCCTTTTTCGAGGCCCAGCAGGGCGCGGGCCGCAGCCAGCAAATCGTGGCCCACGTACACTTCCGACTGCTTGAATACATGGCGCATGGCGGCAGCCACGGTTTCTACCTTCTCCGGCGTGGAGCAGCCCGCGCCGTAGTAATATACCTCGCTGATGGCCGGCAGATCCAGGTTATCGGGCAAACTTTTTTCGAGCGACTCAATGATTCCCTGGGTGCTGATGAAGTAGGGATTATAGCCTTCGGTGTTGAAATAAATGCGCGTGCCCGCGTTGTCGATTAGGCACCAGTTGGTTTTGGTGGAGCCGCCGTCAGCGATGATGATCATGGGTAGGGTAGAAGAAAGTAAATGAAGAAATGCGTAGGATACCGGGTCGGAATCTATGGTTACTACGCGGCACAGAATAGCGAAGCACGGAAAAGTTTTCGGTAGTTGAAAATATGGAGGTCGGATGTTGCTGAAAAGCAAGGATATGTAACCAGAAAAAAGTTGCTGTGTACAGGAGTGGGTGCATTTCGAAATAAGATGAAACTAACGCATGTATAGTGCGGCTTGGCAGCTGCCAGCTGCCTTCGTCATATTGCCCGTAGCGCTATCAAAATTCTGTCTTGGGAGGTATTATCTGGATAGAAACAGTGTGTCTGAGGAAAAGCGAAAGCGACCTGCTTGCGGAGTTAGACAAACGTTTGCGTTAACTTGCAAGCCGCGTTTGCAGACCTGTATTCCAACAGCATACTTCTTTTTGGGGCTGTTGTAAGCGTCTGTAAGCGGTCAGAACTTTTTTCTTTCACTTTTACCAAATGCGAACTTTTTTCTTTTTTTTCCTGACACTTACACTCAGCCTGAGCGGCGCGCGCAGCGTTGGCTCAGAAAACTCCCGCGCTATGGGGTGATGTGTACGTGGACAAGCAGGGCGTACTGCGTTGGCAAAAAGGCAAGCAGGAAGTGGCGCTGTTTGGCGTCAACTACACCGCGCCGTTTGCCTATTCTTACCGGGCATTGCAGCGCCTAGGCGTGGTGCCCGAACAGGCCATTGAGCAGGACGTGTACCACCTGGCCCGGCTGGGCATCGATGCGTTTCGGGTGCACGTGTGGGACGTGGAAATTACGGATACGGTAGGAAACCTACTGGAAAACGAGCACCTGCGCCTCCTCGACTTTCTGGTGGCCCGCTTAAAGGAGCGGGGTATCAAAATTATTCTGACGCCCATTGCCTACTGGGGCAATGGCTACCCCGAGCCCGATACGGCTATGACGGGTTTCTCCTCCATCTATGGCAAGGGCGAGGCCTACACCAATCCCCGCGCTGTGGCTGCGCAGGAGCGCTACCTCACGCAGTTCCTGAATCACCGCAACGCATATACCAAGCAGCGCAACCGCGAAGATCCTGATATCATTGCCTTTGAGGTCTGCAATGAGCCGCGCTACCATGAGCCGGCTGCGCAGGTGACGGCCTTCGCCGACCGTATGGCTGCGGCCATCCGTGGCACGGGCTGTCGCAAGCCGGTGTTCTATAATATTGCCGAAAACCCGCAGGTGCACGAGGCTATTTTGAATGCGAAGGTAGATGGCCTAACCTACCAGTGGTACCCCGAGGGATTGGTTAGCGGCCACACATTGCGCGGCAACTTTCTGCCCTACGTAGACCAATACCCCATTCCCTACCGGCAGGATGCGCATTTCACCTCTAAAGCCAAGATGGTGTACGAGTTCGAGTCAGCCGATATTCTGCAGCCCATCATGTACCCGGCCATGGCCCGCAGCTTTCGAGCCGCGGGATTTCAGTGGGCCACGCAGTTTGCCTACGACCCCCTAGCCATTGCCTACGCCAACACCGAGTACCAAACACACTACCTCAACCTGGCCTATACGCCTTCCAAGGCACTTAGCCTGCTGATTGCCGGGCAGGTGTTTCGGCAGGTGAAACGCGGGCAGCAGATGCGGCCCTACCCCGCCGATTCTACATTTGGGGCCTTCCGCATCAGCTACCGCGAACAGCTTAGCGAGATGAATACGCCTGAGGCGTTTTATTATACTAGCACTACGCGCACCACACCGCAGAAGCCGGCGGCTCTGCAACACGTGGCTGGTGTAGGGTCGTCGCCAGTTGTGACGTATGAGGGCACCGGCGCGTACTTCCTCGATAAGCTGGCACCGGGTGTGTGGCGCCTAGAAGTGATGCCTGACGCCGTGCAGGTGCAGGACCCATTTGCACAAGCGTCGTTGCGCCGCACCGTCACCCGTATCGAATGGAACGCGCACCCGTTGCGCCTTGCGCTTGCTGAGTTGGGGCAAGCGTATAGCGTACGCGGCCTCAATGAAGGCAATACCACACAAACCCAGGCCACTGCGGGCACGCTAACTGTGCGCCCCGGCGTATACTTGCTGGCAGCCCCCACGAGCAGCACAGCCGCCTGGACGGCCCAGACGCGGGTAGGCACTCTGCGCCTGGGCGAGTTTGTAGCCCCCACGCCCACAGCTACCAGCCCCCAGGTGGTGCACACCGCCTACCCCCAGGTAGCAGCCGGGCAGCCCCTGTGCCTCAAAGCGCAGATAGTGGGCTTGGCACCTACCGACAGTGTGCTATTGGTAGCGCAACATTACTACGGCCGCACTCAAACGCTGCCCATGCAGCGCGTTTCTTATCCCTCGTTTGAAGCCGTGATACCCGCCGAGCTGCTATATCCGGGCCAGTTGCGTTATTGGATCGTGGTGAAGCAGGCGAATAAGACCACTACTTTCCCAGGCAATTTCGCGGGCTCGCCGCGCAATTGGGACTACGCCCACCCCGAGCACTGGGAAGCAGCCATTGTGCCGGCTGCCACGCCGCTACCCCTGTTTACCGCCGCCACCGACTACGACCAGGTAGAGCTGGGCCGTATTGGGGAGGGTAGCTACGCCGATTATGTGACGAGTCCCACTACCGGCGCGTTGGCCGTGCGTCTGCTCGGTAAGCCCCAAACCGGCGCTAACGCGACAGATAGTGGTCCGGCTGTGTGCCTGCGAGCGTACTTTGGTGATAAAGTGCAGGGCCGCCACCTAGATATGGACAATAGCAAGGAGCTGGTATTGACCGGTTCTGCCAGCCAAGCTGGCACTGCCGTGCAGGTGGTGCTGGTGACCAAAGATGCTGCTGCCTATTCCGCCACTGTTACGCTGGGCACTGACCGGCAACTCGTGCGGGTGCCCCTCACCAGCTTCCGGCCCGCGCCACTTTTGCTAAGTCCGCGTCCCTACCCCAGCTTCCTGCCTCTGCACTCTCAAGCCGCCAACCAACTGCCCGCTTTGCGCCTGACCGAGGCAGAAGTGTTGCAGGTAATCCTCCCCGCCGCGCCTATTGCCCGACACGTGGATATTGAATCAATACATTTGAGGTAAGCGCTGCACAGTAACAGCTTGGCTACCGAGACACTCAGCGTATAGTTAGCAACCTAGGCAGTTCTCAACTGCGCACCCTACTAAAGAATTGCTGTGACTATCCAACTTCATACAGTGTCAGTTCTGAGCAAGCTGTTTTAAAACCACAAAAAAACGCCGCTGATATTCAGCGGCGTTTTTTGTGAAGTATAATTTACCTAAAACAAGGCTCAGTTTTTCTGCAACGTATACGTTTTGGCAGACGGAGAGAAGATGATAGTGTAATTGCCTGCTGAAGGAACGCTAATATTAGCACCCTCAAGCTCCAAAGTGCCATCCGCTCCATTGTCACCGTAGTTTACAGTCCACGATTTGTTTGAGCGGAACTTAAACACATCTGCCTTCAAATCACGTGTCAACGTGTAGGCATTTTCGTCGCAGTCATACGACATTTGTACGTCCGTATCCCAGTTCACACCAGCGTCGCCAATGATAGCCCAAGTATCGGCCGTAGGAGCTTTGCATTCGAAAGAAGTAGCCGTAAGCGCAACTATGGGCGAATAAATGGGGGCGTTATTCGCGTACGTTGATTTCAGGCGAGCTTCAATAGCAGTAGGTGTACCCGCTGTCAGGCCTAAGTTATTCAGTTGCACATTCAGACTACCTACAGTTAGTGCCGTATTTGGTCCGGCACCAGCATCAATCGAAACAGGAGAAGCAAAGTTGTCGCCTTGCTGGTCCAGTTCAATCGAATACGTTACAGCAGGATTGTACGAATTCTCTGCTCCGCTCCAGGAAAAAGCGGTAATAGGCGTCCAAGAGAAGGTGACAGCCGTGCGTCGGTTGTTGCCCTGAGCAAGTGTCACTGTATTCGTAGAAGTAGTGAGGATAGGCGTAGTATCAGGGGTAAGGCTAACCCGATCTTCGTCTTTTTCGCAAGACGCCAGAGACAGGGCTACGAGCGCAAAAAAACCTGCCAGCGTGTGGGTGAGTCGGTTTTTCATGGTGAAGTATCTGCTAAAAAGTGAAATTCAATAGAAAACAGCTGTCACTCGGGTTCCGAAATTCCTCAGCAGACAATTCAGAACCCGAGTAACGCAGGGCTGCTTAATAGCCAGGGTTTTGGTGTCCTTGCAGATTAGGATTTGCTACAATGTCGGTGTTCGGTAGCGGGAAGAGTGTACGGGTTGGGTCCACGTCCCGGCCTAGGCGCACGCCACCTTTGAAAGCCCAGTTGTAACCGGTAGCATACTGGCCAAAGCGAATCAGGTCGGTGCGGCGGTGACCCTCCCAGTACAGCTCGCGGGCACGCTCATTCAGGATATTGTCCAGCGTGAGGGCCGTTAAAGCAGGCGAACCGGCCCTGCTCCGAATAGCGTTTACGTAGTTCAGGGCAGTGGCGGTATTGCCACCCGAGCCGCCGCGCAGTACCGCCTCAGCGTACATAAGCTGCACGTCGGGTAGACGGAACATTGGGAAGTCGGTATCGGGGAAGTTGCCCGAAGCATCAGAGCCAGCAGCACCACTCGATGTCACATTCTTATACTTGGGTAGCAGATTGCCGCTGCTGAAGGCAGTCAGGGTGTCTACGTTGGGGTTCTGCGCCCTTGTGAACAGAATAGCCCGCCGGGTATCCGTCGTGCTGGTATTTGTCGTCAGGATAGATGTCAACTGCTGTTTGGCCCGGATACCACCCCAGCCGCCATTGATGCCAATGCTAGCCGGCGGAATGGCCCGCCCTACTGCCGCATGCACCAGAAAAGTTATGCCGCCGAAACCCGTCGTGCGCGTGCCATCGAAGGTGATGGGGAAAATAATTTCGTTGCGTGCTTCAGTGGAGTTGTTATCCGCCAGAAACAGCTTTTGATAGGCCGAATATTGCGCCGAAGGTGTGGTGCACAGCTGGTAGCCAGCGGCTAATACTTTGTTGGCGTAGGTAACGGCATCGGTATAGCGTTCTGTACCAGTATACACCTGAGCGTTCAGGTAGAGCTTGGTGAGCAGCGTCCAGCATACGGCTTGGTCGGCGCGGGCGTATACGGCCCGTGGGGCCAGCAAGCCACCATTCGCCGTTTCAAGGCCATCCAGGTCCCGGAGTTCCGATTCAACGTAGGCGAAAATATCGGCGCGGCTCCGATACTGCGGATTAGTGCCAATAGAGGCTTCCTCCGTCGCAAAAGGCCCACCCCCAAACAGGTCGACAACGTGCCAGTAGCAGAGGGCCCGAATCAGGCGCGCTTCCGATCGGTAAGTACGAACGGTAGTGGCGTCAGTTCCCGAAATGCCACGACTCGACAAGTTGCCGTCCGAAGTCTGTCGAATGAATTCGTTGCACAGGCCAATTTCGTAGTAGATACGGTCGTAGGTAGCGCGTACAAATTCGTTGTCGGCGTTCCAAGTCAATTGGTTGACAGCGGGTAGGTTACCATCCTGCCAGCCCAGCACGGCCTCATCGGTCGTGATTTCCTGCAACTGCCAGTATTGGCGCAGGTAGTTCGAGAAGCCCTCATCAATACCCGAAATGTCGGGCTGACCAGACGGACCCGTCTGGCCGCTGATAGCAAAGGTAGCATATAGGCGAGCCAATACTTGCTGAATCTGTGCAGGGTCACTGTAAACAACTTCCGCGTTAGCCGAGTAGTCGGGTACTTGGTCGAGGTCGTTGATGCACGAGGTAGAAGCGAGCGATAGGCCGGCAGCCAGCGTCAGCATCCCGAGGGTGCGGATGAATTTAGTGGTATACATCGGGTAAGAAATTAAAGACCAAGGGTAAGGCCAGCCGTGAACGTGCGGGGCCGTGGGTAGATGGCATTATCAATGCCGCCAATTACTTCAGGGTCAATACCCTTATAGTTGGTAATCACAAACACGTTCTGCATAGCAAACGAGAAGTTCAATGTGGTGCCTTTCTTGATAAGGTCGCCGAAGTTGTAACCCAGTGTCACGTTTTGCATACGCAGGAAGGATGCATTCTCCACATAGTAGTCGGAGAAGTACTGGGCGGAGGTGAAGCGCGAGTCCAACACCTCGCTATTGCGGTTTACTAGGAAGCCGTTCGTGCTGGTATCGTAGAAAGACTGTGAGCGTACGTTGTTATATACGTAGTTGCCCAAGTTAGCCCGCAGCGTAAAGGCTAGGTTGAAGTTATCGTACGATGCATTTGCTCCACCGCCCAAAATCCAGTTCGGCCGGGCCGATTTGTAGCGGTAGCGGTCAGCGCTGGTGATGGTGCCGTCACCATTGCGGTCTACATAGATGCCTTCCAGTGGCTGACCATCAGCGTTGTAGGCTTGCTGATACACATAGAACGACTGGGTTGGGTAATCTATCGAGTTTACCTGAATCGTGTTGCCCGTACCACCGGCAATTCCACCCGTCAGCTGTCCGATATCTTCGGGCGAGTCGGAGTTGGTGAGCTTGGTAATGCGGTTGCGGTTGTACGTAGCGTTAGCGTTGATTGTAATATTGAGCTTGTCACCCTGTACTACATCGTAGTTACTGATCAGTTCAACGCCTTTGTTCGTGAGTGAGCCAACGTTGAAATTACCCGCATTGGAAAGACCCGAGAGGTTGGCAATATTGACGAAGTTGAGCAGGTTCTTGGTATCGCGCTTGTACACATCTACCGAACCGTAAAGGCGGCCGCCCAGGAAGCCATAGTCCAGACCTACGTTGTAAGTAGTGGTTGTTTCCCAGGTGATATTTGGGTTATACTGGTCTGAGCGTAGCGTACGGTAGAACGTGTCACCCAGCTGGTACTGAGCTGTTAAAGTGCTCAGCGTGAGGTTAGCCAGGAAGGGATAATAACCACCAATATCCTGCTGACCAGTCTTACCGTAGCCCAGGCGCAGCTTCAGGTCGGAAATAGCGGAGGAGTTCTTCAGAAACTCTTCGCCCTTCAAACGCCAGGCAAAAGCACCCGAGGGGAAGTAGCCGAAGTGGTCGGGGTTAAAGCGAGACGTGCCATCGGCCCGGAACGTACCCGTAAACAGGTATTTATCGGCAATATTGTAGTTGAGGCGGCTATAGAAGCCAAGCAAAACGTTGGTGTTCAGATAAGTGTCTTCGCCGGTGTAGCTCAGCGACACGGGGATGTAGATAGATCTATCCTCCCGGTAGTCGTTGAATACGTAGCTGCGGTTCTGGAATTTCTGGTAGGAGTAGCCAGCCAAAAACTCCAGCTTGCCGGGACCTACCGTGCGCTCGTACTTGCCATAGGCTTCGAGCAGGTAGTTGTTCAGGTCCTGCGAGTAGTTATTATTGATACCGCCGCGGAAGTAGCTGTCTGCTGCAGTAGCGGGCACGTAGAGCGTGCCCCGGCCGCGTTGCACATCGTAGCCTACGTTTACGTTAGCACTCAGGCCCGGTACGAACGGTAGCTTATAGTCCAGGGTTAGATTGCCGATGCTACGCTTCACAGTGCTACGGTCCCGGCGCAAATTGATAAGTGCTAAAGGGTTGCGGATAGCCAGCGTGTTAGGGTTTCCACTGCCACTGAGGTCCAGCGACTCATAGTAGCCACCATACGGAGCATATCGGGCTTCGTCAGACCTAACGGGTTGGGTAGGGTCGAAGCTTACGGCGGCACCTACTGCACCCTGGTTCGAGAAGTTATTGTCGATCCACGAACCTTTCACATTCAGATTAACGCGCAGGTTACCGTTTAACAATACCGGCGACAGGCTCAGGGAGCCGGTGAAGCGGTTCAGGTCGTTCTTTTTCAGAATACCTTGCTGGGTGAGGTAGCCCACCGAAGCCCGGTAGGGAATCATGCCCGCAGCACCGCTAACACTCACGTTATTATCGGCCGAGTAGGCAGCGCGGTAGATTTCCCGCTGCCAATCCGTATTGGCCGAACCCAACAGCGTTTTCTGACCAGTTGTGCCATAGGTGTTCACCAAGCCGCGGAACTCATCTGCTGACAGCACATCGGCATACTTGGCCACCGTGGCTATCGACTGCTGGGTAGAAGCCGTTACGTGTAATGCCTCGCCTACTACCCCTTTCTTGGTGGTTACCAGAATAACGCCGTTGGAAGCCCGTACCCCGTAAATAGCCGTCGAGGAAGCGTCTTTCAGTACGGTAATGCTCTCAATATCATTTGGGTTAATCAGGCTCAGCGCGTTGCTGGCACCTGCAATGCCAGTGTTATCGACTGGTACGCCGTCAATAACGATCAGGGGCGCATTGGAGGCGGATAGCGAGGAACCCCCACGAATCAGAATCTGCGAACTGGCGCCCGGAGCACCCCCGGCCGTGGTAATCTGCACGCCGGCTACCTTACCCTGCACCAATTGCTCTGGGCTGGTCACCTGACCTTTCACAAACTGCTTTTCCGAAATCTGCTCTACGGCACCCGTCAGGTCCTGCCGGCGCTGCGTACCGTAGCCTATCACCACCGCCTCGTTCAGCAGGGTAGTGTTTTCGCCAATGGTAACGGGGGGTACGGCCGTGTTCTGTCCGGCCGTTACCGTGATGGACTGACGCTGCGTGTTATATCCAACAAAAGAAATAATCAGCGTGTGGGGACCAGCTGGTACGTTTTGAATAGAATATGTTCCGTCGGCATTGGTGGAGTTGCCAAGCGAGGCGCCTTCTACTACCACCGTAACGCCGGGCAAGCCCTGTTTCTGCTCGTCCAATACGCGGCCGCTCACAGAGCCAGTTTGGGCGAATGCGCCCGTAAAGCCGGCGCACACAAATAGCAGGAGAAACAATAGTTTCGCCAAGTAAGGGTGTTTCATTGAAAAATATATTAGGGTTGGGAATTTGGGTTTCGGCCAAGCCGATTTGCAAACGATTTCGGGTTAACAAAAAAGCAACGCTGTTGGCTACTCATACGAACGTTTTTGACACCAGAAATTGAATGTAATCGCGAAGATACTATGATAGAAACTACAAAAACAATTGTGTATCAAGTGATTTCAGGCAACATTCATGTGACGGCTAACACTTTCAGTGGAGCTCTTTCTCTCTTACTATCGCAAACGATTGGGGATAGGTAGTACAGTGGCTTCATATGCAATGAGTTATCCTTTTAATAGCAGTATTGCAAGATGAAGAATGATTTAATCTATTATTTGTTCTCTGCGCTGCAACCGCCAGCATAATTCTCTTGTCAATTACCTCTTTGTAAGTTTATGGCCCTGACAAGGCTGTACAGGTACTCTATAGTGTGCTGATAAATGCGTGATATACACTGTGGCTCACAGCAACAGCAAGCGTAACACAAATAGGATTTTGAGTGAGTGATTTACCGCGTGGGCTGTCATAAACTCACAGGCGCCTGCTCTGGGAAATGCATACCGAAAACTAAAAAACACTTGCGTCGTAAAGTCCGCTGCTTACCTTTGTGACGCGTCAAACAAACGCCTTTTCAACTGATGACTACTCAACTTTTCCTGCAAGCGTGGTGGTGGCCTCTCCGAAACTCCGGACGGGATGCCCTGTGCGTGCGGTAAAGTATATTACTCCGCATACTTCAACAGCAAAGCCCGGCCAACTGCCGGGCTTTTTGTTTTTCAGCCCTTCTCCAAACTGCAACCTCGCTACTCTTCGCCGAATGCCGCATTTCACGCTCAAGTCTCGCCACCTACGGGTGCTAGCCGATACCGTTACGCCTGTGGGCCTCTACCTTCGCCTGCGCGACCGGTACGATAACTGTCTGCTCCTGGAAAGCTCTGATTACCACGGTCAGCAGAACGCCTTCAGCTACTTGGCCTGCGACCCGTTGGCCCGTTTCGAAGTACGGCGCGGGGTAGTGAAGCAGACGTTCCCGGATGGTACCGTTACCACTGAAACGCTGACGGAACCCCGTGCGGCGCTGGCTCGCCTCCAAGAGTTTTCGCAAAGCTTTCAGACCGAGGAAACCGGGTTCGACTTCATCACGGGCGGGCTATTTGGCTATATGGGCTACGAGGCGGTGCAGCACTTCGAGGACCTCGACCTGAACGCTGCCAAACAGGCCGCCGGCGACATTCCGGAGATGCTGTACGGCACCTACCGATACGTTATTGCCCTCAACCACTTCCGCAACGAGCTATATGTGTTTGAGCATACCCTAGCGGGCGATGAGGTAGATGAAGATGGCTTGAAGCGGCTGGTGAATTTGATTCGGAATCCGTCGCTGCCGGAGTTTCGGTTTCAGACAGAAGGCGAGGTGCTGACCAACCAGACCGACGAGGAGTTTCTGCGGGTGCTGGCGCAGGGGCAGCAGCACTGCCTGCGCGGCGACGTGTTCCAGATTGTATTGAGCCGGCGCTTTCAGCAAGGCTTCACGGGCGATGAGTTCAACGTGTACCGGGCATTGCGCTCCATCAACCCCTCGCCCTACCTGTTCTACTTCGACTACGGCAACTTCAAGATATTCGGTTCCTCGCCCGAAACGCAGCTCCTTATAAAAGGTAGGAAAGCCAGCTTGTTCCCGATTGCCGGCACTTTCCGCCGCACCGGGCACGATGCCGAGGATGCCGCCGCCGCCGAGCGCCTTGCCCTCGACCCCAAGGAAAACGCCGAGCACGTGATGCTGGTGGACCTGGCCCGCAACGACCTGGCCCGCCACGGCGACCAGGTAGAGGTGAAGGTGTTCCGCGAGATTCAGTTCTACTCGCACGTTATTCACTTAGTGAGCGAGGTAACGGCCCAGCTCCTTCCCGGCACCAACCCGTTGCAGGTAGCCGCCGATACTTTTCCGGCCGGTACGCTCTCGGGCGCGCCCAAGCACAGCGCCATGCAGCTCATTGACAAACTGGAACCGACCGCCCGCGGCTACTACGGCGGCGCCCTCGGCCATCTGGGCTTCAACGGCGACTTCAACCACGCCATCATGATTCGCTCTTTTCTCAGCGCCGACAACCAGCTCTACTTCCAGGCCGGTGCCGGGGTAGTGGCCGCATCAGACATCAACTCCGAACTAAACGAAGTGCACCACAAACTAGCCGCCCTGCGCAAAGCCCTGAAAGAGGCCGAGCAGGTATAGGGTAGGCGAGCATTATGAACAAAAATTCCCTCCTCAGCTGAAGAGGGTACGTTGCGGCGAAAGCCGCGACTGGGATGGTTGGCTCGTTGCTGATGTTCTTTAGTAAGAACGACAGGTTGAAATGATATTCAACCAAACAACGGTGGAACTACCCCCAACCCCTCCTTAAAAAAGGAGGGAGCTAGCAATAACTCTAGTTTCTAGTCTGATGAAAATCCTCGTCCTCGACAATTACGATTCCTTCACCTATAACCTAGTGCAGCTTCTGCGCGAGCTAGGCTACGGCGACCAGACCACCGTCGTCCGCAACGACAAGCTGACGCTGGAGGAGGTAGAGGAGTACGATGCCGTGCTGCTCTCGCCCGGTCCCGGAGTGCCGGCCGATGCAGGCCTGATGCCCGAGGTAATCCGGCGCTACGCGCCCACCAAGCGCATGCTGGGCGTGTGCCTGGGGCACCAGGGCATTGCCGAAAGCTTCGGTGGCACGCTCTACAACCTGCCCGCCGTGCTGCACGGTATTGCCACGGATGCTGACATCATCACCGGCAACGACCGGCTGTTTGCCGGCCTACCTACGCAGTTCAAGGTAGGGCGGTACCACTCCTGGGTGGTGCAGCCCGACTCGATGCCCGCTGAGCTGGAAGTGACGGCCATTGATGCCCAGGGCCAAGTACTGGCCTTCCGCCACCGGCAGTACGATGTGCGCGGCGTGCAATTCCACCCCGAATCCATTCTAACCGAACACGGCAAGGAAATGCTGAAAAACTGGCTGGAAGGCGAGTAATGCCAGAACAAAACTCCCCTCCTCAGCTGAGGAGGGGACGTTCAGCCGAAAGGCTGAACTGGGGTGGTTGACTCGTTGCTGACGTTGTTTGGCTGAACGTCAAGGGTAAAGGCCATTCATAAGAAACGTCATGCTATGATAGAACGAAGAACGCTACCCAATAAGAACGTCATTTCGACCAGCGGGAGAAATCTCGCGTGGTAGTAATTTCAATTGATAAGAATCAGCACGCGAGATTTCTCCTGCTGGTCGAAATGACGTTCCGGCTAAACAACCAAACAACATCAGCAACGAGCCAACCACCCCAGCCGCCGCTTCGCGGCGACGTTCCCTCCTCAGCTGAGGAGGGAAGTTTCGTTCAAACTTCTCCTTGATCCGCCCTTCCTTTATAAATTCCCCATCCCTACCCTCCCACGTGAAACACCTTTTGAATACCCTGTTCGATCAGCAACCGCTGACGCACGCCGAGGCCCGCGAGGCTATGACCCAGATTGGGCAGGGCGGCGCGAATGCCTCCGAAATGGCCGCTTTCATGACCATCTACCGGATGCGGCCCATTACGGTACCGGAGCTGGCCGGCTTCCGCGACGCGCTACTTGAACTCTCCCGAGACCCAGAGCTGGGTACCCACGATGTAGTAGACATTGTAGGCACGGGCGGCGACGGCAAAGACACACTTAACATCAGCACGCTGGCGTGCTTTGTGGTGGCGGGCGCGGGCTACCCGGTAGCCAAGCACGGCAACATTGGGGTGTCATCGGTGTGTGGCTCCGCGGACGTGTTAGGTAGTTTGGGAGTGGATTTTGGGGTAGGAAACGATGTACTGAAGCGGCAGCTGGAGCGTGCCAATATTTGCTTTCTGCACGCGGCGGCGTTTCATCCGGCTATGCGCCACGCCGGCCCAATTCGGCGGGAGCTGGGCGTACGCACGTTCTTCAACATCATGGGGCCGCTGGTGAATCCGGCGCGGCCACGCTACCAGGTAGCGGGCACATTCAGCCTAGAGTTGCTGCGCCTCTACCACTACCTGTTTCAGCAAACGGCAACTCGCTACACCATCGTACACGCGTTGGATGGCTACGATGAGCTGTCGCTGACGGCGGCGGCTAAAGTAGCCACGAGTACCGGCGAGCGGGTGGTAACGGCCTCCAGTCTGGGCTTGCCTGCCATTGCGCCTACCCAACTGGCCGGCGGCCGCACGGTAGAAGAGTCGGCTCGGCTGTTTGTGGATGTGCTGGAAGGTCGTGCTACTCCCGCCCAGCGCGATGTAGTGACGGCCAATGCGGCCTTGGCTATTCAGTGTCGCGAAGCTGAATTTACCTTTGCGCAGGCCCTAGCCGCCGCGCAGGAGTCGCTGGACTCGGGTAGGGCGCGCGAGGCGCTGCGCCGGCTGGTGAGCGCCAACTAAAGTTGAGAATTGAAAATTAAAAAGCAGGGCGTTCGTAACAACTATTGAACGACCTCTACAGACCTCCGCGTTACCTCCGCGAATGCGGGAAATCCTGAAGAACCATGTCGACCGAAACCATTCTGGATAAAATTATTGCTCACAAGCGCCGCGAAGTAGCTGAGCGCCGCGAGCTGGTGCCCGCCAAGCTGCTGGAAAAGAGCCTCTACATGCCCACGCAGCCCCTGAGTCTGCGGCGCTACCTGCTCCGCGACGACCTCAGCGGCATCATTGCTGAGTTCAAGCGCAAGTCGCCCAGCAAGGGCTTCATCAACCAGTATGCGCCCGTGGAGCGTACTACCCTGGGCTACATGCAGGCGGGCGCCGCGGCCCTGTCGGTACTGACGGATGCGGAGTTTTTCGGCGGAAAAACCGAAGACCTGACCATCGCACGGCGCTACAACTTCTGCCCCATTCTGCGCAAAGATTTTGTGATTGACGAGTATCAGATTATCGAAGCCAAAAGCATGGGCGCCGATGTGGTGTTGCTGATTGCCGCCGTGCTGTCGGCCGACGAGGTAGCCCACCTGGGTAAGTTTGCCCGCTCGCTGGGGTTGGAAGTGTTGCTGGAAGTGCACAACGCTGAGGAACTTAGCCGTACGCTGCACCCCGAGGCCGTGAGTCTGGTAGGCGTTAACAACCGCAATCTGCACGATTTCTCCGTAAGCCTGGAAACCTCCGTGGCCTTGGCCGAGCAGATTCCGGCCGAGTTTGTGAAAATTACCGAAAGCGGCCTCACCTCGGCCGCCGATATTCACTACCTGCGTGGTGTGGGCTACCGGGGCTTTTTGATGGGTGAGGCGTTCATGCGCCACAGCCGCCCCGAAAAAGCCTGCGCTGCGCTGGTGCAGGAGCTGCGCGCCACGGAACCTGCCATCATTCTCTAATCTTCTCGCTGTTTGTTACCTATGTTTCCTACTCCCTCTATCGCATTTCCTCTGTCGTCTGGTAATGGTCCCGGCCTTCGCATTAAAGTGTGCGGCATGCGGACTGATGCGAATATTCGGGAAGTAGCCAACCTGGGGGTAGACTTCATGGGATTCATCTTTTATGAGAAGTCGCCGCGCTGCGCCGTACCAGCACTGAGTCCACGTACCCTCGATCAGCTCCCACCTTCTGTTTTGAAAGTAGGCGTGTTCGTGGATGAAACTACCGCTACTATCCGGCAGCGCGTAGTGGAGTATGCCCTCGACCTGGTGCAGCTACACGGCCACGAGTCGCCGGCGCAGTGCGCCGAGCTGCGCGCCACGGGCATACTGGTCATCAAGTCCTTTTCGGTAGGGGAGGAGTTCGATTTTGCGCAGACCGCGCCTTACGTGGAGTGCTGCAACTACTTCCTGTTCGATACCAAAGGGCCAGCGCTGGGTGGCAATGGCACCACCTTCAACTGGCAGCTACTGGCGAGCTACAACCTGTCCGTACCCTACTTTCTGGCTGGCGGCCTCGATCTGGCTCATGCCCACGAGTTGCAAACGCTGCGCCTACCCGGCCTGTTTGGCATCGACCTAAACAGCCGCTTCGAGCTGTCACCCGGCGAGAAGGATGTGGCCAAGCTGCGGCAGCTATTTCAGCGGCTGCGGCCTGGCAGCAACATTTCGGGCACGTAACAGCGGTTCTTTACATCCAAGCTCCAAGCACACCTCACTGCGCGTAATGCGCACACTGGCTTTTTCTATGGCTACATCTTCTTTTGCCCCCA